>PVBE012475292.1_pt1 | contig 32406 bp, 37 predicted proteins | sample 1631181 | NCBI WGS metagenome assembly PVBE01 (sample SAMN08397723, study PRJNA350692) | Marine metagenome, whole genome shotgun sequencing project. | isolation source: water | place: Pacific Ocean | collected 2012-04
GGCAAGTGGGAATCCGGGGAATATGTCGAGGACATTATCCCGGACGAATCCGAAATGGTGACGTATTCGACGCGGGATGCAGATATGGGAGACGAACGACCCATGACAAAAGCCGAACGGGAAAAAGCGTTGCTCCCGTCCTTCTCCGAAATGTCCGCCCTTCGCGCCGATCTTGCGGCGGCAAAGATTCCCGCCCTCGTCGAACTCGTCGAAGAGTACGAAGAACAGGAAACGCCCCTCGTCGTCTTTTCCGCGCACCGCGCACCGATTGACCTGCTCGCCAAACGGAATGGTTGGCGGGTCATTACAGGCGACGAGACGGACGAGTCCAAGGACGAGGCGAAGCGTCTTTTCCAGGCGGGAGAACTGAAAGGAATCGGGTTGACGATTGGCGCGGGACGGGAAGGAATCACCCTGACCCATGGGGCGCATATGGTTTTCGTTGACCTCTCATGGGTCAGCAAGTTCAACCAACAAAGTCAGGACCGGATTTGCAGGATCGGACAACAGGCCGAGGGACTTCTATATACGACCCTGGTTGCGGACCATCCCCTCGACCGCCGCCTGGAGGAAATCCTCCAGACAAAAGACAAACTTTCTGAAATCGCCGTTACCCGCGCCGAAGTCGATTCCAAAAAGACCATGACCGAAACGGTTGCGATCCTGGCCGACCGGAAACCCGCGCCGAAGGTGGACGCCCCGGAAGTCCCAGAACGGATTTGCCCTTCCTGCAAGACTTCGCGCCCGGAACGTATCGCCGGGGAAAAGGCGAAGAACCCCGGAAAGAAGTTTTTCATGTGTCGCCCCTGCAACTGGTTCGAGTGGACCGAAGAGGTTGCCGCCTCGAAAGAGGATCGGGTCAAGGCGGTCGAGGGTCTTCGATCTCTCGCCGGGGTTTGCAACGGCGCACGGTCGGAAGATATGGCCGGGTTCAACAAGATGGACACGGCACGGGGGAAGGAACTGGCGAAACTCTCCGAGGGGCGCGACCTCTTTAATTCCGAAATCAAGTGGGCGTTGAAAATTCTACCGAAGTATCACCGCCAACTTCCCGAGGGAATGTTCCCCCCGAAAGGGGGGAAGTAATGAAGGGACGCGGGAAAAAAAATGAAATCGCCGTTGGGCGTAACCTGAGAGGGTTTGAAGTGGACGCCCGGTTTTTCTTTTGTACCCTTTCGCCTGTTTCACCCTTGCAGAAAAAAATAATAATTTCTCCATTTCCTCCGGTCGGCGGTTTGCTCCGGTCATGGCGCGGTTCATGTCTTGCCTTTTCAAGTTGCGATTGATCGGTATGTTATAATGATTATGAAAAGGTTGGATTTGTTTTTTGAAAAGGAGATGGAAGAATGAAAATCCTATTCAACCCGCTACCCTTTGTGCGTCACGATGGAGGACGCGCCGCCGCCGGGTTCCAGGGAACGACCGGAGATTGCGTCACCCGTGCTATTGCAATCGTGACGGGCAAACCATACCGGGAAGTGTATGACGCAATCAACGGACTTGCGAAGACCGAACGGGTGACAAAGAAAATGCGCGGGGGAAGGTCGTCGGCCAGGACGGGCGTACACAAAAAGACCTCGCGCCGATTCCTGGAAAGTCTCGGATGGATTTGGACGCCGACCATGTTTATAGGTTCGGGGTGCAAGGTTCATTTGCGGCGCGACGAACTCCCGGCGGGTCGGTTGCTCGTAAAGGTTTCCCGCCATATGTGCGCCGTTATTGACGGGGTCGTACACGATACATACGACCCGTCACGCGGGGGGATGCGGTGCGTCTATGGTTATTGGAGGCAACCTTGACGGATAAATGCCTCGTCCCGTTCTGTCGCAACTTCCGCGCCCTGGTATACCTGGGGCGCGGGATATGTGACCGTTGCTGGGATCGGTACGCGGACAACCGGGAATTGCTCCGGTCGAAACTCGCCCTGGACGGGAAGGGGAAAAAGGGTGGGGCGCGTTGACGGAAAAAGAATCGTTCGGTTCTCATGCTTATATACTCGTTTCCTGGGGTCGAATGTTAATGGTAAAAAAAATAATGTTTTCCCTTGAACCGATCAATCGGGTTTGACATAATGCGTTCTCACTTTGTAACTGAAAAAGGAAAAGCATGACCGAACCGAAAACGGTGGGCGAACGTCTCGCCGAAATAAAGGACGAAGAGAGTATCGCCCTGGACAAGAAACTCGCCGAGGTCGCCGGGAAGGAAATCAAACTGTCGTTCCCGGTCGGGCATTGGTGGACGATCCTCGGGATCGTGAGCAAGGTAGGACGGGAGGCGAAAGGAAAGATGTCGGATGAAAGGTTGGCTATTCATAATCCCAATATTGTCCCCTTGCTTCGCCAGTTTCTGGCGACGAAGCACGGTCGGCGGTATGTCGAGATCATGGAAGAAACCGTCCAGGCCGAGGATAAAACAAAGACAAAAGGTGATTGATGATTGACTTGCGGTCAATCGGTTTTATAAACTCCAATACCGGAAAGGGGAAATCATGAAAGCGGAAACACGGGAGAGGCAGGGGGATCTTGCAACGTTGTACAATGGAACAATCATCCAGGAGAAGTCCGAAGTCTATCACGGGAAGTCGGGCGGCAAGGCGGGGAAGAACCTTTCTTCCCATTTGCTGACCGCGTTCCTCAAGTCCGCCCGGATGTATCAGAAAATGATTTCGGGGGAAATAGAACGCGAAGACTCGAAGGCGTTCCAGGATGGTCGCGCCGCGCATTGCATAGTCGGCGAAGGGTGGGAAGAGTTCAACGAACAGTTCACTTGCAAAAGTCCGATCAACGAAAAGACGGGCAAACCTTACGGACCCCTGACAAAAGTTTTCCAGGAGTGGGTCGAGTCCCAGGACAAGGAAGTTTTGACCGAGGGTCAATGGAAACTCGCCTTGAAACTCGGGGAAGCGGTAGCGCGTCACCCGTTCGTTGCTCAAAACAAACTGTTCGACCGGACCAACGGAGTCGCCGAGGGAGTAGTCCGGGCGACGATGGAAGGGTTGCCGTGCCAAATCCGCATGGACTTTTTGAACTATAAACTTCCTTTCCTGGTCGAGTTCAAAACTTGCGGGAACCTGACCTATTTTGAACAGGACGCCAAACGATTCCGGTATCCCAACCAGATGGCATTTTACCGAAGCGTTTTTGAAGCGGCAACGGGCGACCGTCTCCCGGTGATCCTTGTCGGCGTCGAAAAGGTCGAACCCTACCGGGTCGGTGCATGGTCGAGCAAACTACCCGGCGGGGAAGAAACGTTGAACCTGGCGGAAGAGGAAAACGTCCGCGCCATGAATCAAATCAAAGGATTCGCCTCGTCTCTCGGGGGCGACCCCTGGCCGACCGGATACGAAGAACTCAGAAGTTTGTCCTTTTAGTTTTCTTTTCTTATTTTGGAGGATGGGTATATGAAGTGTCCCTATTGCCCGAAGAAGTTTTCCCGATCCCAGGGACTCGGGATTCACAAGTCAAGGATTCACGGTATCAAGGGAAAGAGGTCAAAGGTGTTAGGCGTTCCGGTTGACGCCGGGTCAAACGATGCGGAAGAAACCGAAGACAAGCGCAAGAGGAACTTGCAGTACAGTTTGCACCAGGAGAAAAAGCACCTCAACCTCCGCCTCTCAATGGTGGACGCCCTGCTCGAAGACTAGGTTTTCTTTTCTCTTTTTCAATGGAGGTTTGCCAATGGATGCAAAAGCACTCATGGACAGCATCATTCGGGGAACGGTAGTTCGCCCTCGCAAGATGATGTTTTTCGGATCGGACGGGGTTGGGAAAACAACCCTCGCGTCCGAGTCGTGGAACGCGATATTCGTCAAGACGGAGGACGGAACGAACGATTTGGATACGACTTCGTTCCCGAAGTCCGAATCGTTTGCGGATTTTATGCAAGTCCTGTCGGCCTTGTTGACCGAGGATCACGACCGGAAAACGGTTGTGATCGATAGCGCGGACGGGTTGCAGACCCTGGTCTTCGCCGAGACTTGCAGACGCCACAACGTGCCGAGTATCGAATCGTTCGGCTACGGGAAGGGATTCACCTTCGCCCTGGATGTACTCCGGGAAGTGATTGCCGTCCTGGACAAATTGCAGAATGAGCGGGGCATGATGGTTATAATTATCGCCCATGCGAAAGTTGAAACGATGGAAGACCCTCGCCTCTCGGAAACCTATCAACGGTATAGTCCGAACCTCCATCGTTCATGTTCTGCGGTATGGCGGGAGTGGGTGGACGAGGTTCTTTTCCTCGCCTACAAGGTGGAAACGGTTAAAACGAAGGAAGGATTCAACCGAATCCGAGTGACCGGGGCGGGGGAAGGCGGTCGGATCATCTATTGCGAAGCGCGTCCCGCGTTCACCGCAAAAAACAGGATGGGTCTTCCCGCCGAAATCCCTTTTCACGTTCACCAATCGGACCCGAAGCACCCGCAAAGGTGCGCCGATCCGTGCGGAAAAATAACAGGATGGGAAACCCTCTCGTCCTATTTTCCAAAACCCAAAAAGACCGCCCGGAGACGGACGGCGAAAGTTGAGGTATAACCATGTCGAGCATATTGGACGGGTTCAATCCCGTCGAACACTACCAGGAACCCAAAACGTTCGAGTTACTCCCAGGCGGGGATTATGTCGCTATGGCGGTTGACTCGGTTGAGGACGACAACAGCAAGGGAACGGGTCGGTTCCTCAAGGTGGAGTTCCAGATTCTCGAAACGCCCCAGGGAGCGGAGAGTTTCAAGGGTCGGACCGTCAGCGATTGGTTCAACCTTCAGCACAACAACGCCGAGACTGTGGAGATTGCGCGGAAGAAGTACGCCGCCCTTTGCCATGCGGCGGACGTTACGGACCCCGGAATGAAACCGGAGGATCTCCATAATATCCCTGTCATCCTGATCGTCGCGCAGGAAGTTCGGCGCGATACCGGGAAGTTGTCGAACAAGATCAAGAAGTACCGGGCGAAGAATCCCGGCGTCAATCCTGGTCCTGGAGGGAACCGGGGGAAGGCGGTTGCAAAGGCGGCGACCCAGGCGGACAGTAACGTTCCGCCCTGGGAACGGGAATAGTTTTTCCCCTCTCCGGTAGTTGGAGCCGGGGCGGTTCGGGTTCGATGGGTCCATTTAAATGGTTGCCTTTCGCAGTCCGCCCGTCCGCCCCGGTTCTATTTTTAACCTTTGGAGTCGCCCCCATGATTGCTTTCGATTTTCCGGTTCCCCCTTCCATCAATCACTATTACCGATCCGTCCGGGGTCGGGTGATTATCTCCAAACGGGGAAGAGTGTACCGGGAAACCGTTTGCGCCCTGGTTGCCGAAAAGGGATTCGCCAAGACCCTGGAGGGAAAGGTCGCAATCAAGATAGACTTCTTTCCGCCTGACCGGAGACGCCGGGACGCGGACAACGTTTTGAAAGCGTTACTGGATTCGCTTCAAGCGGCGCAAATATTCTACGACGACTCACAAATCCACGACCTGTCCATAAAAAAACAGGATATGGAAAAAGGCGGTCGGGTGTTTGTACAAATTTGGGAGATTGGGAAAAATGGCAAACGAAAAAAAGTTTGACTTGACCTATATTTCCCTCGGGGCCGGGAGACAATCTACCGCAATGGCGATTTGTTCTGCTAAAGGATTGCATGGAGTACCGAAAGCTGATGTCGCTATCTTCGCCGATACGCAAGACGAAAATCAGGAGACATATCATCATCTCGATAGAATGGAATCCTTCCTGATGGAGCATGGAATCCCGCTCCACCAGGTGACGGTGGGAAAATTGTCCTCTGTCATATTCGGAAAGATTCCTGCACCGAAGAAAGGGTTTGCAGTCAGCATACCCGCATGGACCAAGGGCGGTTTGATAAGGAGGCAATGTACCGCCCATTTCAAACTTGACCCGATTCAGTCTGAAATCCGCCGCCTTCTTGGATACGCGAAGGGGGAACGAATCGCCGGGAAAAAGATGGCTCGCGCTATGATCGGAATAAGCATGGAAGAAATATCCAGGATGAAACCCTCCCGGACCCCGTGGATATATAACCACTACCCCTTGATAGATGCTCGGCTTCGCGTCGAGGACTGTATGAAAATCTGCAAGAAATATCTCGCCTACATTCCCGGCAAATCCGCCTGTGTCTATTGTCCGTATCATGATGATCGATTTTTCTTGGATATGAAAACAGACCATCCCGAAGAATTTGAGATTGCTTGTCAGGTAGATGAAGAGATTCGCAACAAGACAAAAGAGGGTAAGGATCATCCTGTGTTCGTCCATAAATCCCTTACGCCTTTACGGGATGTCGATTTCGAGACTTTGGTAAACGATCCAAACCAGTTGAATCTGTGGAATAATGCCTGTGATTCCGGGGTTTGTGGGGTGTAATGTGGAAAAAGAAAAGAGATGCGCGGACGGGACGGAGGATCACGACTTCGAGTTTGTCGAGTTCGAGCATGAACTGGACGACCAACCCGTTTCCATGCGCGGCGACCATATCGTTTACAAGACGACCCGATACCATTCGGAAATTCGTCTTTGCTTCAACTGCGATTTGAAGCAAACGACCGAGGCGGTCGTTTGCGATTGTGGCCCTGATGACCATGATGGACCCGATACCCTGGAGGAAAAATATGGCGACCGTTAAAAGAAAAAAGAAACCGTCCTGTAAAAACGTTGTGATTGGTGACGGTTTACGCACCAAAGAAGAGTCCGCCCCGGTCGAAACGTTCCCGGTTCAGTCCGTCCGGTACTCGGTGCATACAAAACAGGGCGCAAAACCGGATCATCCGAAGACCCTTCGAGTGGATTACACCCTCGGGGGCGTTTTCGACCGTCCGGTTTCCGAATGGGTCTGCGTCGAACATAAGGGGTTCGCCAGGAACAAGGCGGAAAAATGGTGGTATGGCCGGGTCGCCCGTGACCCGGAAGGGAAACTTTACGATTGCCCGTTTCACGCGGACCAGGCGAAGGAAATCGCCAGGTTCGGAGGACTACGCAAGACCCTGGCGTTGCGCGTCACCGAAGGATCTTCGGGGTTCCCGTCCATCGTCGGATATGAACTCGGGGGATTTATGACAGAGGAAGAGGTTGGTAATTATTTGGATGGAAAAGTATAATCCGATTGATCGGGGGAAAAGAAAAATGGACGAGGAAGTACGGGAAGCAAAACAATCACGCCGCCTTCAAGCGGCGTACTTTTACGCGGACCTGGGGTTCCCGGTTTTCCCATGCGTTCCCGGCGCGAAGTCGCCGTTGACGAAACATGGGTTCCATGACGCCTCAACCGATCATGACCAGATTGAAAAGTGGTGGGCGGACAATCCCGAGGCGAACGTTGCGATTCCCACCCAGGGGCTTGCCGTAATTGACGTTGATACGGCGGAAAATACCTGGCCCAACGACCGGGAACTCGAAGACCAACTTTCACGCCGATCCTGTCCCCTGTCCCTGACGCCTCGGGGCGGTCGGCATTTGATATTTCGTCAACCGGGGGGCAAGAACTGGAAGAACACGACCTCCCGCCTTGCGCCGAAAGTCGATACCCGCGCAAATGGTGGGTATATCCTCGTCCCGCCGTCGACGGTCAACGGCAAACCGTACCGATGGGCGGATACCCTGGAACTCGATTGTCCTCCCGATCAATTACCGGAACCGCCTGTATGGTTGTCGGATGTCCTGGATGGTCTAATCTCCCACCAACTGCCACAAATCCCACAAGGATTGCAGGACGGAGGCGAGAACGATATCCCGGAGCATTACCGGAATCCCACCCTGTCGAGTCTCGCCGGGTCCATGCGCCGCCGGGGAATGGGGCGGTCCGAGATCCTCGCCGCCCTGACAGCAACCAATACCCTCCGATGCAAACCGCCTCTCGATCAGGACGAGGTTGCCAAGATTGCCCGGAGTGTCGCCCGGTACGCGCCCGACCTGATGTCGGTCGCCGGGGCGGAAAATCATTGGGAACAAATGTTCGGCGGGGATGCCGCTCCTCCATCATCATCGACGAACATCGATCCCGGAACCCTTCCGCCTTCCCTCCTGTCAATTCCTGGATTCTGTAATGAGGTCATGGAATACACGTTGAAGACCGCACCATACCCCAACCCAACTATGGCGTTCGCCGGGGCGTTGTGCCTGCAAGCGTTCCTTGCTTCGCGCAAGGTCCGGGACCAGGGAGACAACCGCCCCAATATCTATATCCTCGGTCTTGCCTTTTCCGCCGCCGGGAAGGATTGGCCCAGGAAAGTAAATACCCGCGTCCTCCATGAAATCGGAATGGCCGACCGTCTCGGGGATCGGTTCGCCTCCGGGGAAGGGTTGCAGGATTCCCTCTTCCTATCTCCCGCAATGCTTTTCCAGGGCGACGAGTGGGACGGGTTGCTCCGGTCGGTCAACGGCGCGAAGGACTCCCGCCATGAATCCATCATGGGAACCCTATTGACCCTCTACTCGGCGAGCAATTCGGTTTTTCCCATGCGCCGAAAAGCGGGGGACGAGGAAGGGCGCGTCATAGATCAACCCGCTTTGACCATCTTCGGGACGGCAATTCCCACCCATTACTACGAAGCCCTGTCGGAACGGATGTTGACCAACGGATTTTTCGCGCGAATGATTATCCTCGAAAACGCCAAACGCGGCACGGGACAGGAGCCGACAATCTGTGACCTTCCGCCGACAGTCATACAAACGGCGCAATGGTGGAAGGACTTCAGACCTGGGACCGGGAACTTCGAGGAGTGGGAACCGATCCCGAAGGTTGTCCCGCGTGACAAGGACGCCGAAGAGGTTTTGATTGCTTCCAGGATTCATGCGGAACAGGAATATATCCTCGCGCAAGATTCCGGGGACGCGGTGGGAACTACGGTCTGGGGGAGGGTATCGGAGCAAATCAGGAAACTTGCGTTGCTCTATGCCATAAGTGAAAACCATATCGACCCCGTGATTACAAAAGCCGGGGCAACCTGGGCGACTTCGTTCATGCTCCATCAAACCCGGCGAATGCTTTTCATGGCGGATTCGCACGTTGCCGACAACGAGTTCCATTCGTTGTGTCTCAAGGCGACGAAGAAAATCCGGGACGCGAAGGACGGACGCCTTTCCCATTCGGTCTTGCTGAAACGAATGAAGATGGACTCCAAGGCGTTCGCCGGGTTGATTCAAACCCTGGTTCAACAGGGCGATATCGAAACCGTGCAGGAAAAGACCGGGGGGCGTCCCTCCCTGGTCTATCAAATCCGGGGCGGCGCGGCGTGATAATTCTTTTTTTCGGGGTCGATTCCCTATTGACTCAGAACCCGATTGATCGAATAATACGGGTCGTGAAGGAAAAAAGAACAATGAACGGAAAGGAAGGAAAGGAACGAAGAATGAAGAAACTCGACAAGCGGCAGATGAAGAAGAAGATTGCCAAATTGTGGGTGGTTGAAAGTCATCACCTCCCCATCGATTGGAGCAAGGTCACAATCACACAACGCAATCATCCGAAGACCGGATGGGATGGACACGGTATTTCCCCCCTTCCCTTTTCCATTGAATCCCTCGCCCACCTTGAATCCCGAGGGTACACATGGGTTTCCCTGACGATCCTCGATACGGAAGGATTCTATGTTACCCGGTGCGCCGATTTCAGAATCGATGAGTTCAAGACGGAAGGGGAACCGACATGGGCCGAACTCAAAGCGGGACGGTTGACCCTGCCGTGTTCCCGGTGCTGTGCTAACCTGTGTTCCCACTACGACGACGATCATCAAATCGAAACGGCGGGACGATGCAAGAAATGTTACCCCGGTATTGATGATGCGGTACTGATCGTCACGGGATTTTATTACAACGGAAAAGGTTTGTGCGATGGTCATGCCGAATGTGTCTACGATGAATTTTACGGGAACTTGGAAGCGAAGGGAATCAAGCAACTGCCCTGTCGGATAATTAAGTAAGACTCCAACCACTCCCCCCTTCCTGTGAGTTGTTGCGGAGGGGGGAGCCTTGGAATCTTTAACGAACGGAAACGAAGGAGAACGAAAGATGAAACCGAAAAAAACCGTATGGATGGCAACCGCATTAAATCAATTACCGCTCGCCTTGGATCGGGTGCGCCAGGAAGCGTCCCTGTCGTCGGAGGATCGTAAGAAAATCCGGGAGGTCGAGGGGATCGTTAATCGCCTCCGAGTGAATTATCTGGCGACCGACTTTCCCGGCATGAAGCGTAATTCTTTCGGATTTCCTATTCCCTAACTTGCCTTCACTCTCCGTTACGGGGTGCAGGGTGGGGTCATGACCCACCTTGCGCCCTATTTTTGTAGGAATAGACCCGGAAGGAATAAAAACCCCGGAGAGGCGATCCTGGGGCGTGACGCGGCGACCTGTCGGGATGGTCACCTCGCCGGGGTCGGAACCGGGTTCGGTGGGGAATTTTACACGGTGAAAGAAGTGAAAGAGGTTATGGGGTTAAAACACGGTAAAGCATTGGGAGAGAGTAATTTAGATAAATATATATATTTCTTTATGTTTCACCCCACCCCTGCACCCTTTTTCCTGTTTTCCTGTGTGAGACCGTGTGAGGGAGGGGTGAAAGAAGAACGAAGTTTTGCGGTGGGAATTTGATCCTGGACCGGGTATAAGTGGTCTATACGCCATTTTGCGTTTTGTGAAAGAAGTTTTGAAGGGGTGAAAGATGATGGAGTGTATGACCTGTCGGAAGGGTCCACCCTTCCGTCTTCGTTGGCAGACGTTCGATGACCGGACCCGGCATATTCGGGCGGAATGCCGCCAGTGCGGCGCGTTTGTAGGGTGGGCTGTTCAGTCGGAGGATAACGTTGCGGGGTGCTTGGCCGACGAACCCCGATCCGCCCAGAAAGATCTTTTCCCGGAGGATTAAAATTGCGCCCCATTGGAATAGGAATCGGATGAACCGGACCGGGGTGTACCCGGTCCGGGGGGCGCAATCCTAATTGTGAAGGAGGTTTAAAGATGGATATTCCGTTGGCGTTGTTTTGGGATCGGTTGGCCGAGTACAACCCGGAGGCGGTACGCCTTGACAACTTCGACCAGGCATTGGTCGGGATCGTGACCGTTCACGGGTCGCCGCCTGTCGCCGCGTATGACCGGGACCGTTGTATTTCGATCCTGGTCCGGGACGGAATGGACCCCGACGAGGCGGAAGAGTTTTTCCAATTCAATACCGAAGGCGCGTCTTTCGGCCCTGGAACTCCCGCGTTTCTGGATGATAAAATCGATTGGGAAACGAATCCTTGATAATGTGGGCCATATCAGGGATAAAAGGGGGATGCACCGGACCGACAGGGGCGCGAAATGATCGACGACAACGAAAACGGAAATGGAAACGGCGCGACCGACGAACCGCACCGAATCAAACGCGGAACCAACCCGGAGTTCCTCGCCAACCAATGGAAGCCGGGTCAATCGGGTAACCCGAAAGGCCGACCGAAAAGCGCGACGATTTCCGAAGAGATCCGCGCCGCGTTGGAAGAGTTCATAAAGCACGGTGGACAGAATCTTTCGACGCGGGAGGCAATCGCCCAGGTAATCATTAAACAGGCGTTGGCGGGTCGGTACACGTTCGTCAAAGAGATCATGGACAGGACCGAAGGGAAGGTTGCCGAAAAAATGGAAATGTCCGGTCCCGGCGGCGAGAAACTTTTTGACGTTATAGACTTGGCGGCACAGGATGACCGAGAAACCTTCTACAAACTCCTGCAACGAGGACCAATTAACGGCGGCGATTAGTGACCCGGCGGCGTTCGCTATGATGGCGAGTCGGGGCGCGTGGAAACCGTTTTCCCACCTGCTCTTGATTGCCGAGCAACTGCAACGAATCCAACACGGCAAATGCCGTCGATTGATTGTCATGCTCCCACCCAGGCACGGGAAATCGGAGTTCATTTCCAAATACTTCCCGGCGTGGTATCTGCTACGCAACCAAGACAACCGCGTTATCCTAGCCAGTTACGAAGCCGATTTCGCCGCTACCTGGGGGCGCAAGGCCAGGGAACTGGTCGAGGAGTACGGACCGCGTTTCGGAGTCCGGTTGCGCCAGGACTCCCAGGCGGCAAATCGGTGGGATCTCAACAAAAAGAATGGAGGGATGCAAACCGCCGGGGTACGCGGACCCCTCACCGGGAAGGGCGGCGATATTCTGATCCTGGACGACTACACAAAGAACGACGAAGAAGCCAACTCCGAGGTCTACCGGGACAAGGCATGGGATTGGTTCCTGTCCACGTTTTCGACGCGACTCCACAAAAACGGGGCGATTATATGTGTGGCTACGCGTTGGCATGAAGACGACATAATCGGTCGACTGCTCAAAGCACAGGACGCGGGGGGCGAACGGTGGGAGGTTTTGAATCTCCCGGCGATAGCCGAGAGGGTCGAGGACTTCGGGTTCCTTCAGCGGCAACCTGGGGACGCCTTATGCGAGGGACTGATACCGGGGCGGATGTTGGCCGAGATCCAGGGGCGACTCGGGGACTACTGGTGGGGTGCGCTCTACCAACAACGGCCATTCCCGAGAGGGGGGGGCATTTTTATCAGGCAAGAGGTCCGGGGTGTAAAGAGCGTCCCTAGAAATGCGACCAAAATTCGAGCCTGGGATTTGGCGGCGTCCAAAACCGGGAAAAGGACCGCCGGGGTACTTCTCGCAAAAACCGTCGAAGGTCAATACATTGTCGAAAATGTTGTTGCCGAAAAATTGCAACCCGCCGAACGGGACCAACTCATAAAACGAACCGCCGAGGCGGACGGGCGGGGCGTCCCGATCCGAATAGAGCAGGAACCGGGGTCGGGCGGGATCTCCCAAATTCATTCCCTGGTTCGGATGCTTGCGGGTTACTCGGTCGAAGGCGTCCGGGTGACGGGGGACAAACTAAGCCGCGCCGACCCGGTAGCGTCCCAGGCCAACGTTGGAAATCTGAAAATTGTCGAATCCGAATGGAACGAAAAATTCCTCGGCGAACTGGAAGCGTTCCCGACAGGAACGTATTGCGACCAGGTGGACGCCCTTTCGTTGGCGTTTAACATTTTGGTGAATAAAAACGCAGGGGGGGCGGGTTTTTATTCGCGTCTGCCTGATAGGTTGCGAAAAAGGGGAATAGAAACCGACCTCGGAATGGGCGTTTTCGGAAATGACGGAAATTCCGAATGGCGCGATTCATTTCCGCTCTAATAAAAATATTGATATGATTCGAGGAAAAGGGGGACTTGTCGAATGACAATGCCATTGATACAGGGGAGAAACTTCAACCAGGATTTATACAATCGCTCCCTGTCCGCCGCGTACCGCGTCTGGACCCGGCTATATAACCCGGACTATGCCGAAAGTCGGGAACCGGACGTATGGGCGAAGATCCGAAGGGACGCGACAATCTCCCAGGCAATCGACCAACGCCTTAATTCGATAGCGGCGCGGCAATGGCGGGTCGAAGGGTATTCCGACGACGAGAAAGACCAGGCGGCGGCGGGAGTGGTCGAGGACATTCTCAAAAATATCCGTCATTTCAACGGGGCGAGGAAATTATTGGCCTGTGCCGTTTTCCGGGCGCGGTCATTTGCCTATATCGAAGGCAAAAACGTCCCCCTGGCCCTGGGGGAAGGCAAGGAACAACGGAATTGGTGGGTTCCGATCCGGTTGCGGGACGTTGATCCGCGCCGGGTCCGGTATCGCCCGGACTACAGGACGGACGAAAACGGCGAGGAGAAACTTTCGGTAATTACCGACCTCTGGAACGTGACGCGCAACGAATATCTCCCGATGGAAAACCCCGAGTATTTCGTCAAGGTGAAATATTACGGAGACGAAGAGGGGCGACTCAATTACGGCCAGGGAATCCTTGAATCCCTTTATTTTTTCTGGTGGATCAAGGGAATCATTTGGAGGGAGGGGTTGCAGGGGTTGGAACGATGGAGTCAGGGAATCGTAATCGGCAAGGTCGATAGTTTCCGGGAAGGATCGACAACCAAACAGAATGAATCGATGCGCGACGAACTATTTACCGCCCTCCGGGATATGCGTTCCCGGAATATTCTGATTACGGACAAGGAAACGGATATCGACGTCAAAGACGGAGGCATGGCGGGTCATCAAATGGTTGTGACCTTTCTGAAATACATCGACGAGAAGGTTCTCGGCCTGGTTCTCGGGGCGTCATTGCCGTTCGGCGGCGGCGACTCGGGCGGTTCGTATGCCCGTGCGGAAGTCGAGGAGAACAGTTCCGAAGCGTTGATCCAGTTCGACCGGACAAAACTTGACGAGGACTTGACGCATGATTTGATCGGCCAGGTTTGGCGAATGAACCGGGCGAACTTTGCGGCGTTGGGGTTGGCGGATGCGAATATGCCGCGTTTTTCGAGTGTCCAGGAAAAGCGGCAAGACCCGACAGTTGTGGCGAGTATCATTTCGCAAATGTCGGCGGTCGGTCTGCCGTTGCGAAAAGACGAGGTATACGACCGTCTTGGGTTCACGATGCCGAACGAGCAGGACGAGATTTTCGAGTCTAAGCAAGCGGAACCGCCTGGGGGCGGTATGCCGGGTATGCCATTTAATGATTGAAATATAGATCAATCGGATTTATGATCCGGGGGATTGAAAGGAAAAGAGAAATGCGCGAATCAAAAGAGTTCAAAACGTTGGCGGCGAAGAGTTCACCCCGGCGGTCCGCCTGGTCATTCGTAAAATTTGAATCGGGCGGTCCCTGCAAAAAGGGAGAAACCGCCGCAAAGACGGGTTGCACCCCGGCGAGTGGGGAAGGGACGAAAAAGGAAAGCGGGGAAACGGGAGACACACAAAGCAAGCTCGACAAACTGGAAAAAGAGACAAGGGATTCCATGCGGGATATGCCAACGGATCACCCTGATTTCGACAAGACCGCAACCAAAATGCAGAAAATCGCCGAGGCGAAAATCGTCGATAAAATCAAGAGCGGCGAAACCCAGGAAGCGAAAGCAATGGCGGAAGAGGCGGGACTCGAATATCGGGAAGTTTTGGAGGACGCCGAAAAAGCCGCAAAGGAAGGCGTCGATATAATGGAGGATCTCCTCGGATTCCCCAAAGAGGACCGCGCCGAGATCAAGAGCGACAAGAAAAAGGAAGAGGCGGCGGGGGAAGAGGAAGAATCGGCGAAAGACCTACTCCACAAAATCGAGGGAGTGAAGGAAATGTTCGCCGACAAGGGATGGGATGTGGAAGAGGCGGAGATCAGCGAATCCTACGATGGACAGGGTTTCCTCGTGGACATTGACGGGGAAGAGTGGTCGGTCTACCCCGACCGGAATACGGCAGATCGTGTCGCCGTTGATTCAACAAAAGAGTTGTTGGAAGAAGACCCCGAAGGGACCATGCAGAACGAACAGTTGCGACAGTTCGTTTCCTGGTCCGATACGGACGCCCGAGTTCACGCGAACGACCTTGCCGACTCCGACCTGGAAGCGGCGAAGGACAACGGCGAGATTGACGAAGACGACCCGGACGCCGAGGACAAGTTCATTTCCGAACGGTATGAAGAACACTACAACGGAATCAAAAAAGATCCTCGGGAGTATTTCGTTGAGGAGTTGGGATTCTATAGCGACGACGAATTTTTCAAACAGTATCCCGATTCCATCGACTACCAGGACGCGGCAGAATACATTGTCCGAAATGACGGGGCGGCGGCGACCATTTCCGGGTATGACGGGGAAGAGGTCGAATCTGGAAATTCACTCTGGTATCGGACGAATTAAGAATGACCCCACCCAGGAAAATAACGTTCGGCGTTCTCCCGGCCCGGAAGGGTCGGGCGACCTGGGGACTCGTCAATTTCGATTCCTGCAAACGCGGAGAAACGGCGGCGAAGACGGGATGTACTCCCGAAAGCGGGGAGGGGGAAAAGAAGGAATCAAAGGGGGAAAAGGTAGAGGGGTTAAAAAAAGAGGCGCAAAATGACCTTGTGCATTTGGCGACAAAAGCGGGGGGATTATCTGCAACGATATCATTATTGAAAAAAAGAATGGAATCCCCAACAACGGCGTCAATGGGAATGAGGTTAGGCGGGGAGGCGGTCCCCCTTCAAACTGCGTTGAAAGTTTTGGAAAGTTGGAAACCGGACCCAATCCCAAAAGATATGGAAACCGTAACGGTTCACCATGCCACAACCCAAAAAGACGCCGAGGCGTTCAAACGGGACGGAGTAATTCCCCAATTAAAACCCTGGACCCTTGCTTCCCGTAGATACGCCGAAGGGGAGGAAGCGGAATTTGCCCCCGGAAAAGGACTCGAACGGGGGATATATGTCGGGGATAAGCAAACCGCAACGTCCTTCGGCGAAGTAACCATTGATATAGAGATTCCGGTTGCATGGTTAGAGTTACCCGTTGAATCTACCGCCGACACTCCACAAAATGCGATCAAAGACGAAATGGGCGCGGTTATAAAAAGGGCAATCCCACCCGAGGCGATAACTTGGAAAACGCAAGCGTCCGCCAAGCCGGGAGGGTGGAGGTCGGTAAATTTCGATTCCTGCAAACGCGGGGAAACGGCGGCGAAAACCGGGTGTACCCCGGAGAGTGGGGAGGGGGAAAAGGAAGGCGGTAGGGCCGACATAGATAAATGGAAACCTGGAATGAAAGTTCCCTCGGGATATTATGATATCGACCCAGGCGGCGATTATTCCGAATTAGAAAAATTAAGATCCCCCTCGGAAATGGATAAAGAGGATTTTGATAATATTATTTTTGAGAACCCTCATAAAATAGTAGGAAGAACGGTTGTCACCGATAAAAACGGAGATCCGCGCCCCGTCTTTCACGGTTCACAATCCTCTGAGGACGTTATTCAATGGACCGATGACAAGATAACCGCAACCGGGGTGGGTGGGTTTTGGTTTACCGATAGAAAATCATATGCCGAAGGGTACGCGGAAGGTCGAGTAGGGGAGGGGAACAAGGGAGGGGGGAAGGTTCATTCGGTCTATTTACGATTAGAAAACCCCGGAACTTTTGACGACAGGATGGAAGCAATTTCGGAGGTGGAAAAAACAGGATTGGACCGCTCAGTTGATCCGGTCGGATTCCATAAAAAGCTAGTCGAGATAATGAAGAAAAAAGGATTTGATGGGTTTACAGTTCCAGGGGAAGAGGCGTCCGTTGTATTTGACCCGGAACAAATTATATACACCGATCACGACAAGGTTATGGAACAAGCAAGGCAATCGGGGAAATAATGCGGACCTTCGCACAAAAGAAAATGAAAATCCGGTCGGCGTTGGAGGATCAAATTAAAATCCTCCACCATTCGCCGAAGGTTTTCGCCGAGGCGATTATCCGGTTGCTCCGGGCGCAGTTGCGCGGCGATATGTACGCCGAGGAAGTCGAGACGAAACGCCTTGCAAACCTGATTGGGGAAAACAACGTCCTGGCAAACCTCATGGGTCGGCGTCGAATGTTTCTCGAATGGAAGGCGTACACAAAACAGAATCCCGTCCAACCGTTTCGGAAAGCGTTTCTTTTCAACGTAGGCGACGAGTTCGGGCGGGAACTGAACGACGACATAACCCCGGTCGTTCCCCAGGTTCCATACGACCAGGCGTTAAAGGATTTATTCTCGCGCCCGGTCTACGGTGAAAAACTGGAACTCGGTTGGGAAGCGGTCCACCGGATGTATACGGGCGACCATGCTTTCGCCCTGGCGCGAACGACGAGTGAAAGTATCAGTCGCCGCGTACAGGATTATATCGGAAAAGCAATGCGGGAAGGGAAGAATCACGAGACGGCAAAAAGGGGAATGCTGACCGCCTTCGGGGAGGAAATGGTCGAGAACCTGGGGAACTACGCAAACGCCTACGCCTCGACCGTGTTCAAAACTAATAGCAATAGCAGTTTCAACGAGGGTCGTATGCAGGAAGCGCAAGACCCCGTGATTGCCGAGGTGATCGGTGGATTCATGTTCGACACGTTCCTCGACGACGAGGTACGCGCCAACCATAAAGCGGCGCATGGATTTATAGCCGGGACGAATGATTCCATATGGCGAAAACTTCAACCGCCTTTGGGATACAACTGCCGTTGCACGATTGATTTTGTTGATAAATTTGAAATGGAACGTTGGGGATTGATTCGCCCGAGTGGTGAAGTACAAAGGGGATGGTACAATCCAACAAGTCAAACCGCGTCCACCGTTATTCCCGCCTCGTTCGCAATGGCGGGACCGGACATATACCGGGGAGTTTCGTTCAAATAAAAAGGGGGATACATGGCAGACAAGGGAAAAAGGAACTGGGTAAAAATGAGTCTTCCGGTAACCCCGGAAATGTACCGGGCGATTTCGCAACGCGCCCGGATCGAGGGTCAAACTCACGCCGCATTTATTCGGGGTAAAATGAACGACACGTTGCGCGACGAAATAAACCAGGCGAACAAGAAAAAACCCTGATTATCTGCGTGGTTTCTGCTCAACACCGGAGTTTTTCCCACCCGAAAATCCTTTTTTGTATTGATCCCCCCACCCTTCCGGTAGGTTTAACGCAATGGCAAAAACGCGAAAAGCCGGGAAGATGTCGTCAGGCGGTTGAAAGAAACAACGGAACGCAGTTGCGTTGAAAGAAGAGGATTGCATTTCCCGGAAAATAAAATATCTGATTGACTCCGAAGGGATGAAGCAAGACCAGGCGGTTGCGTATGCGACCAACTACTGTAAAAAGAACCACAACCATTCCGCCGCGCCGGGATCGAAAAAAATAAAGCAACTCATGGGCGGCGCGTACAAGTTCCGAACGAACGACGATGGGTCGTTTACCATCCTGGACGTTCCGATCATGTCGGAAGTCCCGAAGGGGGAAAAGGGCAACAAGTCCCGCGTCTCCCTCAAGTGGATGAAAAAGGCGGTCGCCAAGGCGAAGGAACGCGCCAAACTTGACGGGTACATGGCTCCTTTACACATAGATCACCACGACAACGGCAAGCCGACCGCCCCCGCCGGGTTCATAATGCCGACCCGCGTGGAACGGATGAAGTACGAAGGAAATAATCTCTGGACGGTTTTTGCAGACTTGGAGGTACAGGGGGAAATCCTCGCCAAGATCCGCAAAAAAGAATTACCGTACCGGAGCGTCGAAATCTTCGGTTGGGACAAAGAACCCGAAATAAATTCCCTGGCCTTGCTTTCCGACGAGGTTCCCTTTTTCCGTTATCCCGTCCTGACCCTCGGCGAAGAGACAAAGGACGAGGTACATACCTTCCAGACAAGTCCCCTTTCGGCCTATCGAGAGGCGGAATCCGGGGTTGCAATATTGTTCAACTTCAAAACGACGAGGGTAAAAATGGCAGAAATCGAAGAGAAAAAAGAGGAAGAGGAAGAAAAAGTCTCCCTGGATGACGAACCAAGGGAAGAGGCGGACGTTGACGAGTACCGCAAAGGCGAAGAGGAAGGCGAGAAAAAAGAGGAAAACCTTTGCGCCAAGATGATGGATGAATCCACATTCGACAAACTCTATGACCTGCTTTCCAAGATTGCCGACAAACTCGGAATCGAAGGGGGCGACGAGGAAGTCGAAGTCGAAGAAACCGTCGAAATCGAAGAGGCGGAAGAGGACGCCCTACCTCCCGCCGAGGACTTGAAACTACGCGGTAAGAACTCCCTGACCGTTGCCAAGTTGTCCGCCCAGGTCGCCGCCCTGCAATCCAGGGCAACGCGACAGGACAACGCAAAGAAACTCGAAAAAATCGTAGACGATGGTATGAAGGCATTGGCGGGATGGTCACCGGATCAGGGAATCCGAAACAAAATGTCCGACATTGCGAAGGATTCCCGCGTCCCGGCGAAGAGCGTTCGCGCTTTTGTCGAGACGTACAAGAACACCGTCCCGAAACTTCCTCCGACGACTTTCGAGGATTACAATTCCCAGGTCGCCGTTTCGGATCATCCCGAGGTTATGAAGTTCCAGGCCGAGGGACCGGAGACATTCGAGAAGGCGCGGGAAGCGTCCGAGATGTATGACCAGTTGAGCGAACGCGGGGTAATCGAGTCCTCCCGCGCCGCCTTTATTGCAACGACTCTTTCCGATAATAACAACGGCGAAAATAGGAGATAACGAAAATGGCCCTTTCAGCTGATCACATTTACGAAACCGCCGACACGATGGTACAGGCGTTCCAGGTAACGAACGCCTCCGTAATTTTTGCGGGTTCCCTCGTCGGCGTCAACAACACGACCGGACTTGCGCTTGCATGGACGGACGTTGCGGCAGAGCAGTTCGTCGGATTCGCCATGAACGGCGTTACGGGTGACACGACCGCAGACGAACCGCCCGAGGTCCATGTCAATACCGGGGGAACTGTTTTGAAGAAAGTCGCTGTGACAGGCGTGACTGCAATCACCGATGTCGGGAACGTTGTTTATGCGACCGACGATAATACATTTGACCTGTCCGTTGGGACGAATCCCAACCCGGTCGGACTGTTGACCCGGTACTATACCGGGACGACCTGTGACGTTCGCTTGTTTGGCCTCGGTGAGTGGCAAGGCGTCGAACTTCCCTAACCTGTAAAAACTTGAGGAGATAACAAAATGCCTGGACAGATTGTCGTATCAGCGAATACCCTGACCGCCGGGATCAGGGCGGATTTTGCTTCGGAATACGCCTCGGCCTACGAGACGAGCAAGGCGCGACTTGCCAACTGCATGGACCTGGGAGTGCCTTCGGATAAATTAGTAGAAATTTACGCTTTCTATCAGAGCGCACCATTTCCGCGTATCTGGAAGCGTGGAGACGCAATCCCGCAGGACGCTTTCAATTCGGTTCAATTTTCGGTGACAAATCGCGATTGGGCGATCCAGGTCGAATGGAACGAAAACGACCGGGAAGACGATCAGACGCGCTCTCTGATGCAACGTGCGCGAGAAGCCGGGACTAATTTCGCCACATTATCAGAGAGGGTATTTTTCCAAATTTTGACGGGAAGCGTATCGACGGAACTTTTGCCCTCGTTGCCTCTAGCACCGGATGGAGCCGCGCTATACGCCGCAACCGCTTCGGGCGCGGCCAGGTTCGGCGCGACAGGTGGAAACCTGATTACCGGAACAGGCGTAGCGAGTTCGTCCGCAATTCGGACGGATTTCTATGATGCAATCGAACGCATTCGTCTTTTCCAGGATACGCAGGGACAACCCCTCTGGTCCGAAGAGGTAATCGACAAGGGATTGACCATCGTATATCCCGTATCGTCCGAAATGGTCTTCCGGGAAGCCTTCCAACAGGGTCGAACCCTGGCGGGTCCGGTTTCCTCGACCAGTAACGCGGCGGTTTCCAATATCATCATGGAATCTGGCCTAAATATCACCCTTTGGGGTTCCGCCCGGATCACCGATGATGACTGGTTTGTTTTCTGCAACGGTGCGCCGTTGAAACCCGTATTCCAACAGGTCCGCCGACCCCTTCGGGAGTCATACGCAAATATGGACAATAGCGACCTCAGCAGATCGACAAAAATTGAATCGGTCAGTTGGGATTCGCGTGACGGTTTCGGCCTCACATTGCCTTATCAGACGGTCAAAGTGAATAATTAACCTCTTGAAATTCAAGGGTTTATGTTCTCTTGTTGGTGTTGAAAGTAGAGTATAGAACCAGGACGGGCATTTTGCCCGGTCCTGCCCGTTAGTCGGTGATTTTAAGGATAAAACAAATGGCGAAGAAACGCGGAAGACCCCGGAAAGTTGATAAAGTTGCTGACGAAACCATGACCGCAACGGTGGAAATGGAACCGAAAAATCTGGTTGCTCAACTCGTCCCGGAAGAAAAACCCGAAACGATTGTCAAAGCACCAATCGGGGATATTCGGGCGAAGATTTCCAGGGTAAAAGTTTCTCCGAAATACGAAGTCTGGACGGGCGTAAAAGAAGAGTGTCCGTATTGGACGGTTCACGCGGGAGGCATAGACTTTTCCAAGGAAAACGAAATCGTTTCCTATCATGAAGAGTCCCGAGAAACTCGCCGGGAAAAGGTAAACGGAAAAGTCATTTCCCTTTCAAAAGAGGAAATCGATTTTATTGCAAAGGCGGTCGGAAGAAAAGTCATTCGGAAATACGGTTCCAGGGCGTCGATTCTCAACACCGACAACCCGAGGTATACGTTCAACAACAATGACCTTCCCCTCGGTCAGTTTCTCTTTATGAAAGTCCTGGCGAAAAACCTCCCGCACGATTGGCGAAATCAGTCGCCCGAGGCAATGGCATAATTTCCAGGTCGAAAAACCTGGATGGGTTTTAATGTCGGGAGGTTAAAAAGTGCCGACTCCTACGCAAACCGAGGTTGAGACTCAAATTTCCAACGTTGCCCGGATACAGGACAATTTGCGCCAGTACGCCGGGACGACCGCCTCGACAAATTTCATTTCCAACGAAGATACGTTGATCCAATCCCTCGAAGGGGATTACACCGGACGCCTCATGGGTGCAATGGACGGCATGAGGGGCGCGGTAAACGGGGCCATTCTCAGCGGCGCGTCCGTCATGGACCCGTTGTTTACCACAATGGGCCAGGTGATAAACGCCCCGGAAACGGATACGCAATCCATCATTACCCGCCTGTCTAAGTTTATGATCGACAACTCCCAGGCGGTAACGTCTCGGGGATTCACATTCGGAACCCCGGCGGCGGGTGGGTCGAATGTCGGCGATGGAAGTTTGGTTCGGTTGACCGTGGACGAAAACGGACTCGATATTGAAAACACAACGCCCGAGGCAAAAGAGGCGAAGGTCGTCGCCGATCAATTTTCGGGAACCCAGGAAGGCGAACAAGTCTTCCAGTTTACCGGGTCCGACCCGAACAAAGATCAGCTTTTAATCGAGGGAAGCGGGAAGATTGCCAACCTCCGGGCGACGACCTCCAGGGATTCCGTAATCGGCAACGCTTCGTTTACAAACTTTCAAGGGACCGCCGCCGTTCCTACTTCCCTCACCGATTGGACAGTCGGGACGATTGCGGACGTTGAACTCGACACAACCAATTTCTACGTCCCGGACCCCTCGGACGGGGGCAATTCGGCGGCGTTGAAATTTACGGGAAATACGACCGTTACCCAGGCGTTCACGGTGCGAAACGTGACCCTTGATCCCTATATGCCATACAAGGCGCATCTCTGGTACAACCGCCAAGTCGGGACGGGAGACGGTACAATCACCTTCACCTTTTGCGGCGTATCCGCCTCGGTCGTACTGGCCGCAGAGACAGGATGGAATAAACTTGAAATCGCAATCGGGTCCGATTGTTGGTTCAAGAATTTCAATACGGGCGGCGATGACATGAAAGTTGAGGTCGAACTTTCCGGGAACACAACCGGAACAGTCCTGGTCGATACTGTTATGTGTATGCCCTGGCAGTCTTTCGACGGGGAATATTACTTTATCGAAGATGGACAGACCGAGTTCCTTTTCGATGATATTTACACCTGGACCGACTCGGCGACCGAGGCAATTCTACAACGATTTTTCTGGATAAATTTCGGGCGATACTTGCCCCATGCAACGGGCGGGTCCGTTACCTGGCCCGATCCTACTTAGGGGGACATGATGCCGGGGATTATAAATCACGCTTTGATTCACGAAGGAAGCGCACCGGGGGCGGATACCGATATCCTGGCGGCAGACATTACACCCGCAACGGGAGTTTCGACCTTTCGGATTTCCTGTTCCTTTTCGGGTGCTTGTAAATTAAGTGTTATCATTAAAAAGACGGGCAACACCGACCAGGCGGTTGTCTTAGGATCGGGGTTTGACGTTGCCGCGCTTGCGATGGGGACGTTTTCTTTTGGCGTCTCCGATACGCAGACGTACAACTTCCAAATCGACGATGGATCGACCATTCAGATTTTCCAGGTTGACGAACTGATCGGATCGTCCAGAATAAATTCGAGGCGATAAATGACCGTTGTATGGGATGCAGTAAAAGCAAGATTCGGGACTGAATTTTTGGTCAACCTGACCAATCCCCAAAAACCCGAAGCAACAACGATTGACGATACACGCGGCGAAGCGGCGGTAACGGATGCAAAGGGAGATGTCAGAACTTATTGTGGAGTGGACTACAATACTTGGGCCGGGGCCGGGAATGATACAAGCGCACTCCTTTCAGTTATGGTCGACGGAGTGGTTGCAAAATTGACCATCCGCACGGGCGCGGGTGGGATAAGCGCAACGGACGCCCATGAAAAGTACATCGACCGATTGAAGGAAGTGGCGAGAATCACCGGACGGGATCGGATTTCGCCGCGCACCGATTCAGTAATGACTCCGACCTCCCATCAAATCGGGGACGAGATTGTTCGACCTTCATTCGATTGGCCGAAGTTCGACGATTTCATTCCGAACGGTCCCGCCGACGACAAAAACCGAAACGATTAAACAAATGGGAAACGACGAATGGCGGTACGAAAGGATGACAAGTCATATGTGAAAGCCGCCCGGAGAAGAGGAAATCCGGGACGGTGGACGGCAATTGTCACCCTCGCCGCCTTTCAAAAAGAGATCGAAGACCCTCGGGACGTTCTGAAAAAAATTGGCGTCATGCTTCGGAAGCAGACGACCCGAGCATTTACCGACCAGAAAAGCCCCGCCGGGACTCCCTGGGAACCCCGATACCCTGGGCAAGCCTCCCCCAAACTCAACGTTGCCGGGGCGTTGGCGGACTTTAACCTCGGGAAAAAGAAACCCGCCTCCGTTCGATTCCAGGATCGACCCGCCTTGCGAAATACCAACCTGTTGAAAAACTGGTGGGGGAACGCCTCAAAACAATCCGCATGGTACAAGGGAAAATATATTGTCGTCGTCGGCGTTACTGGAGACATTGCCCATTACGCAACCCGGATGCAGGAAGGCGGAACGGACGAGCAGGACATTACACCGACCGCCAAAAAGGGAATATATAATTTCATATATGGCGGGAAAAAGGCCGCAAAATTCAAGGGGTTCAAGGATACCAAAAAGAAAACCAAGGAAGTTCGGCAACGGGAATCGGACGCGGTGCAGTTGCATATGGGATGGATGCTTAACAAGTCAACCAACCCGACGAAACTGACAACGGACGTTGTACCGCGTCCGTTTCTGGAAATAGGACCGGAAACCGAACGGGAAATAAACAGGATCGTTACCCAGGAAATACAAAAGAAAATGAAAAAGGCGGGAGGCAAATGAGCGCGTCCGATGTTCGCAAAATTTTACGGATTGCCGGGAAACTCTGTATCAATCCGACCGACATTTCTGACACGGCACAATTTCCCTATGGGGGAACCGCCCTGGGAGTGACACGGGCGGCGGAGTTCCGTTTCGGAATCAAAACGGCATTGGTAACGGCGGAAGAATGGGGGCAATCTCCGGTCGAATCCGTCTACACCGGAGAGGTTGCCGTATTCGCGTTCGTCCTTCGAGAGTTCGACAATGACGCAATCGCAACGCTCTTCCCGAATACTGCGGTGGGGGCGACCTCGGGCGACCGGGTAATCGAAGGACGGGTTGACGGGGTTGGGGTCAACCGGGCGGGGTATCTCCTGTCCGACAAGGCGGTTTCTCTCCTGTTCGCGCCCCAGGTGGACAAGACGACGACAACGCCGGGGTCTACGACTTTTATTCCCTACGATTTGCAACCAATGATTTACGTCCGAAAAGCCATCCCAATGGTCGAAGAGGCGTCGATGTTGCAGTTGTCCCTTGCCGAAGAGGTCGGGATTGGAGTTGTATTCCAGGGAATCCCGGACGGTGGGACCGGGAAGGTTTACGAAGTCGGAAAACGCGGGGACTTGACATTGTGATTGACCGCCTCCTGGTTGACCTGGATTTGATCCAGACGGACGACGACCTCGGCGAAGAGGCGCAAATTGCCATGATCGAAGGGGCGGAAGGATTCCTACGCGCCGGGGGAATCGTGACCTGGGACTTTTGGACTTCCCTCGGAGACGATTCCCGGACCGCCTTCATCATTGCGCGGCAACGAATCAAAAACCATGAAATCGCCTTGTCCGCCTTGGCGAACTCTTCCCGGTCGTTTGCCCTGGAACTCATGTCCCAAGTAGACGGGGGAGAGGCGAAAATGTACCATGCAATCAACCGCGTTTTGGATCACGCGGAAAACAAACTACGGGGGAATCAACCTGTCGAACTGAATACGGAAATTCCGAAATGAATATATACCAGATTACGCAACAGCTGAAATATTTGATATCGAAACGAACCTGGGACGACGAGACGGGAACGGGAACGAATATCGTTTTCAACGAAAATTCAATCGTCGTCACGGTCGGCCCGAGCAATGCCGCGTTCGCAACGATGATCCCGCCGATTTGCCTGATTCGTCCAGGGGCGGCGAACTCCGATCCGGTAGCCGACGAGGAACCGGAATTGCTCATGCAATCATTCGAGATTCTTCTCGGCGTAGTCGTGCCGGGTGACGCGGTGGGAGAAAATGCGTTACTCGGGGCGAACCGACAGGCGAACGACTCGTCCAAAGGGCGCGGACTTTTGGAGGTCGAGGAACAACTATTGCAATCAATCTCCCTCTTGAACGCGGTCAACGGAATCGAAATGTACAACCGGACGAAATCGGAGGCGACCGCCAACCTGGACGACTCCAACCGATACACGGTTTTTCGGGAGTACGGATTTGAAGCGTTGTGCGCCGTTTCCCGCTATTACCCGCCCTGCACCCGTGTGACAAGCGTGGACGCGGCGGGGGCGGGTGACGCCGATATTTCCTATTTCATTGCTCCCGAACGCTTCGACGGCACGGGGTCGCCTAGAATCCTCCGAGTATCAGGAGCAACGGCGACGACCGACCCGGACGATGCGGGGGCAACGGTTGTCCAGGCCGGGGCGGGGTCGCAATCCCTTTCCCCCATGCCTTTCGTCGTCACCGACTCCCCAGGAGCGGGGGAATTTTCCTATTCGGTTTGGGCGATATACGACGACTCCGGGAACGAGGGTTCGATCCCTGCGTTCTGGCGATATTCTCCGATAGCTACCACAACGGTCACGGTGACGTAAATGGTGAAGCAAGTACAGGACGCGAAAATCTCCGTCAAACTGGATGTCGAGGGGGCGCAAAAACAGGCGAAGAACCTTTCCCGGTCGATCCGTCAAAACCGAATCGACCTGGGCGAAGCGCAAAAAGATTCAAAGGAAGTATCCAAAAAGGTAGCGGGAAAAGGTACGAAGGAAAAGCATTGGTATTCGTCGGATAAAACCGGATACGCGGGAGTCAAGGAACGCGCCGGGAAGATTCGGGGGAAGGCTATCCAGTTTGGATACCGGGGAGTTCGGCAAGCCCCGGACTTTACACAATCCCTTTTACGGGTGGAAGCGGCGGCAATTGAATTTGTCCCCTATGTGGGCGGACCTCTTTCGGAAGGATTCAAGGCCGCCGCGCCATATGCCCAATTGGGGACCGATATTGCCAAGGCGGTTTTGGAAGAGAAAACAAAAGGATTGGAAGGAACACCGGGATTTGCGGACGCATTGGCAAAAGTAATTGAAAAGGTGAATGGTCTGGACGCGCAAATACAATGGACAAAAGAATTGACCGCCGGGGTTCAAGGGGCGTTGTCAGGCGGCGGCGATATTGTCCGGGCGCAGTTAATGACCGGGCAAATCCAAAGCTCCGAGTTTATGGAAAAGGTGATCGGAACGGCGGAGGGGGGAATCCCCCAACCAGGGGCGGAGTGGAAAATTGCCCAGGCAGAACACCGTTTACAGGAACAAATGACGAGAAGAACGAGGGTCCATATCATGGCTAATTTTGGCGAGTTTTTTAAAGCGTCCTTGTTCGGGGGGAAATAAATCATGGCGGCGGTTGACCGTGAATTAAAAATAACCTATGGCGGTTTTATCGTTGGCGGGACCGTTGCGCCAGGATCGGAACGCCTGATTGACAACTATATACGGATAACAAAATCTTTTACAAGTGCTTCGGTCGAGTTTGATTTTGTCATTTCCGCCACAACGGAAGCGTTATTCCAGGATGCAATCGAAGAATGCGAAACCGCTTTCCGGGAACCATTCAAGGATTTGACTGTAGAGCAGGGCGCGGAAACAATCCTCGACCTTTCCCCCTCGACCGATTCCGGTTTGAATACACAACCCGAAATTATCAAGACCGACGACGAACGGGATACCGGACGGTCCCGGAAATACACCGTTCGGATTTCCTGCGACCTCCCGGCGGACAACGCGCCGACCGTTGGAATCCAGGAGAGTTCAACAAACGTTTCTTATTCTCCCGCCAGAAAAAGACAGGTTACAATATCAGGAATTGGCACAGCAATTACTGGAGTCAATTCTCGGGATAAATACGAATCAATCATCGAATCGTTTTGTTCGACGATTCTTACATCCCTCGGAAGCGGAACGTTTGAACTTGGCGAAGAACCCCTGACCGATAACGATTACGAAAACAAACTGATTACATTCACCCGCGTTTTTGACGAGATCATATATCCCGAGGCAGGAGCGACAGACGACCCCGCAATCGTTCGTCAGACGTTCCATATTTCCCGGAACAAGGTTGCACCCGGAGACGACCCCAACAGCGCGGCGCAACGCCTGGTTGAACTGAGCGCAAATTTCGAGTGTTGGATTGACAAGGATGTGACCCAGGATCTCGATTCCAAATGGTCGGGAGTGAAGTCTTGGATATATGCGGAAATCGGAAAAGTAATGCCCGGTCCGTTGGCGATAACGTCAACGCAACCGACTTTTGATTTCGGAGAAAACAAGATTTCCGGGCGCGTCTCGGGATTTGTATATACCGGGTCGTCTGTCATTTCGGCGACCTTCAAAACGGACTTGTTTCAACGATTCGGGGTAGTTCTGGTTCCCGCTTGGACCGGGGAATCCATGTCCAAATACGCCTACCAGGGACCGGGAATGATTACCGAAACGACGACATACACCCGGCGGGTTTTCGGCGGAAGTAGCCAAAATGTTGGGGGAGGGGGAGGCGGGGGAGGAATTATTCCGTCTGTATCGGTGGGATCAAATCCTCTTGCCAATCCGATGGGCGGTATCATTCAATTTAGCGGGGCAAATGGAACTAATTTCCCCACTATTGGTCAAGGTAATCCCTTGGGAAATCTAATGGGGGGAACGATTCAGTTCCAATTCCCAGGAGGCGGGGGGGGCGGGAGTGCGGGAGCATCATCAGGAGATGGATTGGAAGAGGGGGCGATTAGTGTCGGGGACTTGGTTCCTGTCAAAGTCTCCGTCATGGAATCCGATTCGCCTCTGAAAATCGGGCGGGATGGTCATGAGTTTACCGTAACCGATCTTGTAACCGTAAAGGTGACGGAATATTATAAACCAATTGTCGGCGGGACGGGAACAGGAGGGGGCGGCGACAAGTCTGTGGCGTCCCATGCCGGGGGCGGGGGCGTAGTCGAAAATGGTCCATAAAAAGGGAGTGGAATAAAAGTGGGCGTCATAGCGCAAATATGCCTGGGAGACGCAACGCAGGGGTTTCCCGTTTTATCGTCCGGGGCGGTCAACTGGTCGCTGAAAACGGGAGTTGCTCCCGTAATGGCCCAGTTCCATTTAACGCCCGAGGCGTTCGGAACCGTCATAAAGTATTCACAAAAGAAAGGGAACTCCGTTTCCCTTTTTCTGAAAACGGGAGGTCGGACCGCGCATTTTAAACAGTTGTTTGTTATTGGGTCCGCCCCTGGACCAAATAAGCATATAAAGGCGATCAATGTTGCGGATAGGCGATTTTTCTGGTCGTACTGTCATATCGGACCCAGGCGGTACAACTGGCGAAGGGTCGGCGGCGTCAGGCGATTGGAAAATCCCGGAGTCGAGGCAAACTTGGGAGATCCTCTTGCCGAGGACATCTATTATACTTACAACTCCATGAAGCATTATAAAAAAGAAGGGGAGGATTATTTCAGCGGACGCGCCTGGAAACCCGATGAAACGGTAAAAAGTGTTCTGAAAGACGTTTTTGAGTTTGAAAAAGACCAAAGGGGAATGAAGAAGTCCCCAAAGGTTCCAGGGGTTCCGTATGCGGGTGATATTCCCATTGAAAACCTGGTTATTGACGACCCCGGCGACCAGGCAATATCTAAAGTCCTCGCCTATCTTCCCCAGGTGGAAATTTACCTGTCCGCCTCCGGGGATGCGAAACTCAAAGTGAAAAATGATGGGAAGGAAAAGATAGCGGCGGGGTCGGCAATGGGCGCGGAAAAGGTGAACCAGGGACATATCGCCCTCGTCAAAAACAGTCTGATTCGGCCCAAGCAAATACACGTTCAATTTGAACGGCAATGCGAAGTCCGTTTTGATTATTGGGAATCGGACTACCAGACGGATCAAGACGGTGTGGAATTTGAACTCGCTTCCACGCGGGACTTGGCGAATGTTTGCATGGAATCCGACTTTTTAGGTCCAACGTTCGGTACCGCAATGGGAACCTGGCGAAGGGTAAGTACTGCATTATTTTATTGGAACGAGGAACCAAAACCGGGAGGGGTAAAACTTCAATTCGATTTCCCTACCATCCGAAAAGCAATGTGTCCATTTCTTGATCTTTGGTCGGGGTTCCTTTTGTTGGGACAGTATGACCCGGACAATAACTGGATGGGGCGTATCAGTTCCATCCAACAGCATTACCGCCAAACTTTTCGGATAAGTCAAACGTGGAATGAAGCAAGTTATAACCTCCAGGCGTCCCGCGTTGCGATTCTCGATCCCGTGACCGGGGTTCAATCTCCCGCCCTGGTCCTGGCAAATCATACACGCCTCGGGAGTCAAAAATCTTTCCGAATGAATTTTCTCAAAGGCGAAGACCTCGAATATGCGATGCCGATTTTCTCTTACCCGGCGGACGATCCATTTGCCCAAGACGCTTGGGAAGTGGGCGGGGTGGAACCCTGCGTCAAATATCCCATCGTTAATGCCTTCCATCCAGTGGGGAGGAAGGAAAAACCCACCGTCCGCGCTCCCATTCAGTTGACAATTCTCGACCAGGACCAGGGGATTGTTCACTTTAATTTCCTGCCCGATGTCACCCGCAACTATGAACAAATGCTTCCGTCTCTCTTGTCCATGAAAAAGAACAAGAACAACAACGGACCCGGCGCGAATCCAACCCACCGGGGGCGACCGATCACCTTTGATATGCTTGATCAACGTCAGATGGAAAACTTTCCCCAACTGGCGGAAAATCACAAGGCGTTGATTATTGTTACAATGTCCCCATCGGGATGGAGTGGCACAACGGAATGGTTCGGAGGCGGAATAGGGGGAAAGGGCTATGAAAACAAACAACTAGAAACGATCACCATTAGCCCCAACAACCAGTTCGGCGACCGCCTCAAAAGCAAAGTGTCCAAGATATGCAAGGAAACCATTTCGGAAACGAACGGTCCCGATATGTATATACGGATCGGAGCGGGGACGGAGGTTGCCCGGATTGCCTGGAAAGATGATTTGTATAAGGAGACGGAAAAGATTTTCGGATTCCGGGAAGGGGAACCCGATACCGAAAATCTTTGTATCAACCGGGACGAGTCAATCCAGGGCGCAAGTTTGAACGAAATTGCCCTTGCCGCTTCCGCCCGTGTTTATGAATCCCTGACCGACCGATTCCAGGGGGATAAGACTTCCACGTTGAACGGGAAAACGGAACCCGTTGGGCAAATAGATCAGGTTTCCTTTTCCGTTGCACAAACGGGCGAGGTATCAACACGGGTGGACCTGCCCGAGGCGATACCACAAATGGATCTCCTGTCATTCATGGACTCGGCGACCCGTGCGGTTATTCTCAAACTCTCGTCTGAACATACTCTAAAATAATAGGGGAAATATGAAACTCGGAGATTGGCGAACCATAGGCGGACCCGGCGTTCTTCCAATGCAAGTGAAAGGGGCGCATACCTATTCACGCGGGGGAGAGTCGGGAACCTACCTGGACAAAAACAACATGAAGGCGATGGATGCCTCGACAGGAGGAATCCTCGGTCTTGCTCTCCAGGCGGTCGAACAGGCGGAAAAGGGAAACGAAAACGCCAACCTTTGGGAACGCCCCTGCCTCTTCGGGGTGCGGATCATGGGTCGGGACGAGGATCAATCGAATATTCCCATTGGGGCATACATAGAAGACGCGGAAACCAGGGGTGATATAATCGGGTCCACCTTTTGGGATTACAATACGAGGGATATCGGTTTCTGGCGTTGGTCAACCCCGGCGGTCACGGGCGACCAGGTGAACCCGAAACGGGGTGACGCCGGGACGAACGCCTCGACCTCGGGAGGGATTCAAAACCTGGGGACCGGGTACGCCTCCGGGAAGGATGCAAAGAATAGCGCGGGACTCTTGGGAGACGAACGGGACGCGGTAAAAACGGGAGAGAAGGAAGGAAAAACGGGCGGGAAATCCTATGACGCCCCCGATAGTCCTTTGAAC
>PVBE011514165.1_pt1 | contig 32400 bp, 30 predicted proteins | sample 1631181 | NCBI WGS metagenome assembly PVBE01 (sample SAMN08397723, study PRJNA350692) | Marine metagenome, whole genome shotgun sequencing project. | isolation source: water | place: Pacific Ocean | collected 2012-04
ACAAGGGGCAGATCGTGGCCGAGCGATACGCTCGCGGCTACGACATGAACACCCGCCACGTGAGCTGGTCGATGGGAAAAAGCATCACGGCCACACTGGTCGGTTTGCTCGTCCGCGACGGGCACTTCACGGTAGACGATCCGGCCCCTGTTCGCGAATGGCGCGACATCGCCGATCCCCGTGGCAAGATTACGATCGCCGATTTGCTTCATATGAGCAGCGGTCTTGATTTCAAGAGGCTCGCCGGACCGGACTACTTCACCAAAGAAAGCGATCACCTCTACGTCTACGCCGCGGCGGTCGATGCCTTTGCACTCTCAGTCAGCAAGCCTTCGGAGTTTCCGCCCAACACCGTTTACCGCTACCGCAACTCCGATCCGCTCACCCTGGGCAAGATCGTTCGCGAGACCGTCGAGGCACGCGGCGAAAACTACCTGACGTTTCCGCAACGGGAGTTGTTCGACAAGATCGGGATGCGCAACATGATCCTGGAACCCGATCCCTACGGAAATCTTCTCCTGCCGGGCTTCGACTACGGAACGGCCCGGGACTGGGCCCGCTTCGGACTCCTGCACCAGCAGGACGGCATGTGGCAGGGCGAAAGAATCCTTCCCGAAGGATGGGTCGACTACATCCGGACGCCCGCACCCGCCTCGGAAGGCAACTACGGAGGATTGTGGTGGATCAACGTCCAGGAGGGTGTGCCGGCTGGTTTCTATGCTTCAGGGGCGCGGGGGCAGCGTGTCATGGTGATCCCATCCCACGACCTGGTTATCGTTCGGATGGGGCACAGCATCGGCGGCGGATTCGGCTCTCACTTCAACAGAGTCACGACCGCCGTCGCCGAAGCCTTCGAAACGTCATCGAAGAAGTAATGACAGGATCCCCTTTACTGTGACTATCCAGCCGCTGTGGCGGACATCGGTCTTCGATCAGCCTGCAGCGCCGCTACCGCTTTCGATTCCTCGGCGAAGGAATCGAACTCAACCGCTAGCTTTGTCAGGACCAGGACGTCCCGAACCCTCTTGTTGAGGCCCACCAGGTTGGCCTTCCCGGCACACTCATTGAGTGCCAGCTTGGCTGCGGCCAGCTCTCCCAGCCCAGCGCTGTCGATAGAGCTCACGTTACTGAGGTTCAGAACAAAGCTGGTAGTGCCGTCATCGATCAACTCGCGAACTGTCTCGCGCAACAGCAGCTGCCCATCACCACATCTGATTCGGCCATACAGGTCAACCACAACGACGTCATCAACTTTTCTTGATTTCACTTTCAACGACATTTTGAAGTGTCTCCTTGTTTCTTGAGTCCGGCCGAGGCTCCACGCCTTGCCGACTAGCAACAACCTTACGGAACACGGTCCCGCGCCTCCATGGGCGGGACATGTCTTCTGAGGGAAACGGGCATGAAACGCCAAATGCCTGGGCCGTATCAAGTTATAGAGCCGGATGAAACGCCGAACATGCGTCAGGCAAAACCGGACAGTGGTAGAATTCAGCAATCGGATCTAGAAAGGTGGCCACTAGCGAATGCCTGATACCGTCCCCCCGGAACCGCAACTCTTCCGCTTTGGGCTCTTTGAAGTCGATCTGCGATCAGGAGAACTGCGCAGGCAGGGCGTTCAGATCAAGCTCCAACAACAGCCATTCCAGGTGCTTGTGATGCTGCTCGAGCAGCCCGGCGAACTGGTCACCAGGGAAGAGATTCAGCAACGCTTGTGGCCGGACACGATCGTAGAGTTCGAGAGCAACCTGAACGCTGCAATCAAGCGCCTGCGTGAGGCGCTGGGGGATTCGGCCGGTAATCCGCGTTTCGTCGAAACGGTGCCCCGGCGCGGTTATCGCTTTATCGCTGCCGCCGGACCGCGGCGGAGCACATCCGGAACAGGCGCCGACGCGTCGGATCCGTCAATCACCGTACTGCCGTTTCGGGACAGGAGCCCTCAACAGGATCAGGAGTATTTTTGCGACGGCATTACCGAAGAGCTCACAGATGCCCTGACGAAGGTTGAAAACCTGCGTGTTGTCTCGAGAATCTCCGCTTTCCAGTACAAGAACAAGACGGAAGACGTACGCAAGATCGGTTCCGCACTAAACGTCGGCACACCGCTGGAGGGCAGTCTTCGGCGGACGGAAAACAAGCTCCGCATCACGGCACGTCTCACGAATGTGAAGGACGGATGTCACATCTGGACCGAGAGCTATGAATGTGACGTGCGGGATGTCTTCGACATTCAGGATGAAATCACCGCGGCAATCATGAACACGCTCACCGACGAACTGGGCTGGAAGCTTTCGCGCACCACCGGCCCCAGGCTTATCCTGTCGAAACCTACCCTGACGAAGGATCTCGTCGCCCACGATCTGTATTTGCAGGGCCAGTACTTCTGGAACCAGAAAAATGAGCAAGGCGTCAAGAAAAGCATCGAGTGTTTCGAGCGGGCCATCGAAAAGGATCCCGATTATGCACTGGCGCACGCTGCGCTGGCAGATTCATACATGACCCTGGCCTCGTTGGAAAATGATCCTGCTGAACGCACACGGTTGTACAGCGCAGCCCAGGAGAAGCTCGAGAAGTATCTGCGCATGGTTGAGGAGAACTACCAGCATAAGGATCTGAAGTCGGATTCGGCCAGTCGCTGAACGCACCGAATTGCAAGGATGGCACCGAAGTCTCGTACCTTCGCGGTGAATCGTGCTGAGAAATTGCAATGAAAAGCGAAATCATCATTGATTCGAAATTCTGCGGACCGAAAAATTCGGGCAACGGCGGGTACGTCTGCGGGTTGATGGCTGAACACGTCGGTGGTGTGGTCGAGGTGACACTCCAGAAACCGCCACCTCTGGGACGACCACTTCGGATTGACGATGCCGATGGGAGCGGAATCTCTCTCTTCGACGGAAACGGTCTGGTTGCCCAGGCCCGTCCGGCTTCCCTGGACGTCAACGTTCCAACGCCACCGTCTTTCAAGGCCGCGGTAGAAGCCGCGAAGGCCTACAGAGGTTTTACTTACCACCCGCTGCCCCACTGTTTCGTCTGTGGAACGAAGCGTCGAGACGGCATGAGAATATTTGCCGGGCCGGTTGAAGGGCACGGAATGGTCGCCTCTCCATGGATTCCGAATTCTTCGATGTCTGACGAAACGGGTCAAGTCCGCCCCGAATTCCTGTGGGCTGCGATGGATTGCCCTGGCGCTTTCGCGATCGATGGGCATCAAACGCGCCTGCTCGGACGGCTCACCGGCAGGATCGATCGAGGTGTTCAGACCGGCGAGCAGTGCGTTGCGATCGGTTGGCACATTTCGACAGACGGCCGGAAATCGCTGACGGGCACCGCGGTGTTCGATTCATCCGGCAGGCTTTGCGGCTCGGCTAAAGCAACCTGGATCGAAGTGAAGCCAACCCCGTGACACAACCCGCAGCGATTCCCTACCGCTGACAAAGTCGGAACTGAACAAATCCGCGGATTGTTTTACAATGTCCCCACGATCCGTTCACAAACAACCCGGGAGGAATGAAAAGATGAGCGTCTTTGGCAAGACTCTGTCCGAGTACATCCAATTTCAGAAGATCTTCTTGATCGTCACTGTGGCTGTCGGGCTGATCCGACTTGGCATGTCCATCGCAGGCGTTCCCAATTCCATCGCCACGTTCTTCAGCATGACTGCAGTCTCGCTGGTCGGCATCGTCTACTACGCCGTATGGGTACACCTGAAGGGAATCGGCAGTTACAAGCAGGTCTTCATACTTCTGGCAATTCAGAGCGGGCTTGCGAACGTGATCGTTTCGCTCGGCATCGCGATCACGGCCCTCACGGGTGTCATAAACATCTTCAGCGCCCCTGAATTCAGCGGAGGAGCAAACCCCTGGATCCACGCCGGCACGCACCTGCTGATGGGACCGACCATAATCGCGCTGGTATATTGGATGATCTCGTTACCGCTGATGTTTGTTACGAAGAAGGTAGCCTAACCGTCACTCGGTCATGGTGGATCGAATGGCGGCCATGATCCGGGAGTCGGTGGGCATGTATTCGTCCTCGAGGCGGTAAGGGAACGGTGTGTCAAAACCGGTAACCCGGGCGATCGGCGCGTCGAGACTCCAGAACGCCTTCTCAACAATCGAAGCGACGAGCTCGGCTCCGTAGCCGCAGGTTTTCGGCGCTTCGTGAACAATCACAACCCGTCCGGTTTTCTCGACTGACGCGGTCACATGTTCGAGGTCGAGCGGCAGGAGGCTCCGAAGGTCTATCACCTCTACCTCGATGGACTCGCTGCTCGCCTGTTCGGCGGCCTTTCGTGCGATCGGAACCATCGCGCCATAACAGATCAAGGTCACGTCGTTCCCTTCCCTCAGCGTGCTCGCACTGCCGATCGGTACAGTGTACGCATCGGCGGGGACCTCCCCTTTACCGGCCCTGTAAGCCTTCTTTGGCTCCAGAAAAATCACAGGGTCTTCGTCCTCGATCGCCGACAACAGCAGGCCCTTGGCGTCGTAGGGGTCCGATGGGATCACGACCTTCAGACCAGCCGTATGCGCAAAGTAGCTTTCCGGGCTCTGGGAGTGGTAATGCCCGCCGCCGACGCCCCCTCCAACGGGCATGCGCACAACCATCGGACAGGCAAACTGGTTTCCCGAGCGGTAACGGTACTTGGCGAGTTCGTTGACTATCTGATCGAAAGCGGGATAAACGAAATCGGCAAACTGAATCTCGGCCACCGGCCTCAGACCATAAAGAGACATCCCTATTGCGGAACCAATGATGCCCGACTCCGATAGAGGCGTGTCCAGTACGCGGTCCCGGCCGAATTCATCGATGAGGCCGGCGGTCACCCTGAAAACGCCACCGAGCCGGCCGACGTCCTCTCCAAGCAGGACGACATCCTCGTCACGACGCATGCCGATGTGCAAGGCGTCGTTTAGGGCCTCGATCATGTTCATCTGGCTCATTCGTCGCCTTCTTTCCGCTGATTCAAATGAGCCGTCAGTTCTTCACGCTGCTCGCGGAGATGCCATGGCACGTCGCGATAGACGTCCTCGAACATTGTGTCGAGGGCGGGAGCCGGCGCCCCTTCGGCCTCCTCAATGGCACCAAGAACCTCTTTCTCCACCTCCTCCAGCAGGGCACCCTCCTTCTTTCGGTTCCAGAGTTTCCTCGATTCCAGATACCGGCGAAGACGATCTATGGGGTCTCTTTTCTTCCACTGCTCGGCCTCGGACCGGTCGCGGTACCGGGTGTCGTCGTCGGAAGTGGAATGGGCGCCGTGCCTGTAGCTGACGCCTTCGACCAGGGTGGGTCCGCCACCGTTCCGGGCCTTGCCGACAGCATCGCTGACCGCCGAATAGATCGCCAAAGCGTCACTACCGTCGACCCGGATTCCGTCAAAACCGTACGCCTTCGCCTTGATCGCGATCGTTTCCGAAGCTGTCTGGAGGCTCAACGGAACAGAGATCGCGTATTGATTGTTCCGGCAGACAAAGACAACCGGCAACTTGTGGACCCCGGCAATGTTCATGCCGCTGTGAAATCCCTCCTCCGATGTGGCGCCGTCCCCAAAGAAGTTGAGAACGACTTCCGGGCCTTTCCTGATCTTGGCCGCCCAGGCGAAACCGACGGCATGAGGGGTCCCGTTTCCCACAGGGCTTGCGATAGAGGCGATGTGAAGTTTGCGTGAACCGTGGTGTGTGGGCAGTTGACGACCTTTGCTCAAGTCCTCGCCAGTACCGAACAACTGTGCCAGAAACTCCCGCATCGGGACGCCACGCACGAACTGGGCACCGGGAACACGGTAATCGGGAAAGATCCAGTCCGGAGCCTGGAGCGCCATCGCAGCCGCAACCGCGATCGCCTCTTCACCTTCCGACGACCCGTAGATACCAATACGACCCTGACGATGCAACGCAATCACACGCGCGTCGAACAAGCGTGTCTGAACCATCATCCGGTAGAGCCCCAGAAGCTCATCGTCAGTCAGCTTCGGCTCATGACCCGGTGTGCTGCGATCGTCATCGGCCAGAACGCTAAACATTGAAGCCTCAGGCATGGGTGAAGCTTACACTGTGGCAGGGGTCGGGATCAAAACACGGCCTGATTGACAAATGTCGACAGAACGGCAGATTGTTTTCAACGCAAAAACGCAAAGACGCCAAGGTTATTGGTAAGGAACCGAGTTCGGCCTCTGACCAATTACTCTTTGCGTCCTTTGCGCCTCAGCGTCTTTGCGTTGAACTCCCTCTACTCCTCGTGCAATACAGAACCCGGTTCCACCCGCGTGGCTCTCAAGGCCGGGACGTAGCAGGCGATGAAGCGCGTCAGGCTGAATGCGGCGATCAGGCCGAAAAACGTTTCAACTATTCTTGGTAGAAGTACGCCTGAGAATTGATTTGCGGCTTAAAAAATTGAAAACAAGAGGACTCTTATTTATTTGGCGAGAGCCGAATATGCTCCGGCACTTTCCCTCATCCCCGCTGGCCGGCCAGCCAAAATCCAACCGACCGGCCCTCACCAACCAGCCGCGGGTCTCGTCCCCTCCATCTGCGGGCGAGCCATCGGGGCCAAGAGGTGCCGGTGCCAGTGTGTGGTCATATACGGCCCGGATCTTACGCCTCGATCCGGTGCCAGTCAGGGCAAAAGCTCTGATCGGTTCTCCCACCGACTTCCTCCACTATGAAATATAGGTCTGAATCGTCAAAGATCAACTGCAACAGTCACTACACACCATTTTTCTTCACGCTTCCGTCCGACCTATTTATACTGGCCCCCGAAACTCCGACGCGATCAACCATGAAGAGGAGCCGGATCATGAGAGCTACCCCAGGAAAGAACCGGATTGTTTTTCTATTTCTGACCCTTCTGGCCCTGGCATGGGTCCGGGTCGCCGACGCGCAGGTGTATCCCAATGCGCGGACCGGCGGAAACTACATGCACAACTTCTATTTCCCCCCAGCGGGAAACAGCACGCCGTGGTGGCCGTCGTGGTCTCCCGACGGCGAATGGATCGCCTTTTCGATGGATGGCTCGATCTGGCGCGTGCGGCCGGGCGAGTCTACGGCCTACGAGGTGGCTTACTCGGACAAGTATCTGTCTTCGCCCGAGTGGTCCCCCGACGGCCGGTGGCTCGTCTACACCGCCGACGACGACGGTCGAAGCATCAACCTGATGATCATGAACCTGGAGACCGGCGAATCGAGTGCCCTGACCGAAGGAGACTTCGTCAATATCGATCCTGCCTGGTCGCCCGGGGGTGACCGGCTGGCGTATGTTTCCACCGAACCCAACGGGTACTTCAATATCCATGTGATGGACCTGGCCGATGGAGAGAAAGGAGACGTGACGGCCGTCACCACCGACAACCGGTTCGGGAGCTCCCGACTCTATTTCGGCGACACCGACCTTCACATTTCCCCCACCTGGGCTCCCGACGGAAGCGAGCTGATGTTCGTATCGAACAGGGATATTCCCCTCGGCTCGGGAGGCATCTGGCGCGCCCCTGTTGAACCCGACGTGATGCGCACCGGACAGGCCCAACTGGTCCACAAGGAAGAAACGCTCTACCGCACGCGCCCGAACGTTTCTCCCGACGGCAAGAGGATCATCTACAGCTCCCATCTCGGGCATCAGTACAACAACCTCTTCGTCTTACCGGTGGGGGGCGGCGAACCGTACAAGATGACGTTCGGAGAGCACGACAGTTTCCAGCCACGCTGGTCTCCCGATGGCGAGTGGATTGCCTATATCTCGAACGAAGACGGTCTTCCGCAGCTGAAGATACTGAAGAGCTGGGGCGGGCGGTCCGAGGTAGTACGTATCACATCCAAGCGATGGATGCGGCCGATGGGCACCGTTACGGTTCGTATCGTCGATGAGTCCGGATCGGAAACGGCGGCGAGGATCTATCCGGAAGCTTCGGATGGAAAGACCTATACACCGAGCGATTCCTACGAGCGGCTGTCAACCCTGAACCAGCAACTGTTCCACACACCGGGAAGTTTCACGACCGAAGTGCCGGTGGGTTCCTACCGGGTGCAGGCGGTCAAGGGTTTCGAGTATGTTCCCGCTTCGGAAACGATCCAGGTCGGAGCCGGGCAGGTTCATTCCATCACCCTGACTCTCAACCGCATCACCAACCTCCGGGCGAAGGGCTGGTATTCGGGCAGCAACCACGTCCACATGAACTATGCCGGCAACCTGCACAACACGGCCGAGAACCTGTTCCTGATGGCCGCTGCGGAAGACATGGATATGATCGGCCACATGATCGCCAACAAGGACAACCGGATTATCGACTATCAACATTACGATGCGGAGCAGCCGGAACATCCGCTGTCGAGCACCGAAACCATCATGCATACCGGCCAGGAGTACCGGCCGCCGTTTTATGGTCACATTTCCCTGTTCAACCTGACCGAGCACCTGATCTCGCCTTTCGTTACCGGCTACGAAGGAACGGCTATCGAGAGCCTGTACCCGTCCAACACAGACATCCTTTTGTTTGCTAAGGAACAAGGTGCGATAGGTGCCTATGTCCACCCGTTCGGAGGCTCCAGGGATCCGCTGGAAGGCAACCTCGGCGGGGCCAAGGGATTTCCGGTCGACGTCGCACTCGAAGCGATCGCCTACCACGAACTGTGGTCCCAGCCCGGCGAAGCCGCTCTGATCCCCTGGCACCACGCCCTCAACAATGGGTTCAAGGTGCCGGCGACAGGAGGGGAGGACTCGATTTCCAACCTGCACCGAACCAATCTGGTCGGAGCCATGCGCGGCTACTTCCATCTGGGTTCCGATAATCTGAACTGGGAAAACTACATGGCAGCGATGCTCAAAGGACGGGGTTTCGTCACCAACGGTCCACTCCTGGACTTCACGATCGATCAGTCGATGGCTGGCGACGAGGTCCGCCTCGACGGGGCTGGAGGCAGTGTCGTGCTTCGCGGGTCTGTGGACTCGATCGTTCCATTGGACCGATTCGAAGTCGTGCACAACGGCCGCGTCATCGAGGAGATTCCTCTGACCGGCGATCGCCGGCACTCCGAATTCGAAAAAGAAATCCAAGTCACGACCAGCGGTTGGTACACCCTCGAGGCGTCTGCCGACAACCGGTCACATCCGATTGAGCAACAGCGGCCGATGGCAACGACAAATCCTGTCTATGTCCTGGTTGGGGACCAGCCGATCCGGAACAAGGAATCCGCGGATTACTTTGTCGAGTGGATCGAAAAACTCACCGAGATGGCCAATGAGCATCCAGGGTGGCGTTCCGACCAGGAGCGGGACCACGTCCTGGCACAGTTCAACCAGGCACGAGAGATCTACGTTCAACGAGGTCTGGAGGCGACAGCCCCTTAATGGCTACTCGGATCGCAAAGCGGCATCACTCCGATCGCAAGGCAAGAAGGGGATCGACACGCGTAGCCCGGCGAGCGGGAATGTAACAGGCCAGGAGGCCCGACAGTCCGAGCAGGGCCGTAATCAGGCCGAACGTCAAGGGATCCAGCGGGCTCACACGGAACAGGAAACCGGACAGGAGCCGGGTCAGTCCAAATGCCGCACCCAGACCGAAGGACAGACCTATAGCAATAGTCTTGGTCCCCCTGCCCAGTGCGAGCTTCAGGATGTCGCTTCGCCGAGCCCCGACTGCGATCCGGATACCGAACTCGTCGGTCCGAAGGCCAAGCGTGTACGCGATCACGCCATATGTGCCCACGCCGGCCAGGACGAGTGCCAACAGCGCAAACAAACCCAGCACCGTCGTCTGAAAGCGAACCGGGGCCAGCGACTCGGCAATCAGACCGATCATCGGTTGCGCCGAATTGATCGGCAGGTTCGGATCAAGAGCGGCGACTTGATCCCTCAGTGTCGCTTCAAACCGTTCGGGTGAACTGCGGACCTTCATGACGAGCGTCACGAACGGCCACGGGTCCTGGACGATGGGAACATAGACTTCAGGCTGTGCTTCCGAACGCAGACCGAGGTGTTTGACGTCGCCGACGATCCCCACGATCCTTCGTGAAGTAGCTCCGTCCTGGGACGCCAGCGCAATGGATTGGCCGATCGGGCTTCGCCCGGGCCAGAAACGTCGGGACATCGTCTCGTTTATGACAACGACCGGCGGCCCGCCCTCGTTGTCGGCAGCCCTCAGACCTCTACCGCTCAAAAGAGAAATCCCGACAGTCTGGAAGTAGTTCGGAGAAACAGCATGGTACTGGGAATAGAGTGTCTCCTCGCTGGCCTCCGTCCCCTCCAGCTTGAAACCGAAATTCATGTTCGAGCCGCTGAACGGAAGGTTCGTCGTGGCGCCGACCGAGTCGACTTCCCCGAGGGCGTCCAATCCGTCTACGAGGCGCTCGTAAAAAGACGCCTTCCGGGCCTTCGTGTCGTATCGGATGCCGGGCAGGGCCAGTGAGGCGGCAACGACTCCGTCGGCACTGAATCCAGGATCGACCTGCCGCATCAGAACCAGACTGCGCATCATCAGCCCGGCGCCGGCCAGCAGGACCAGAGACATCGCGATCTCGGCAACAACGAGGGCACTACGAAATCGATGAGTTTCCCGCTTCTCAGACGCACGACGTCCGGCTGCTCCGATCACACCCAGAAGGTTGGATCCCGATGTCCGGAAAGCGGGAACCAGGCCGAACAGGAGAGCCGTCAGCACCGTCGTCACGAAACTGAACAGAAACACCGAGCCGTCGACCTCAACCTCGGCCAACCTCGGGATGTCGACAGGAGCGAGCGCAACAATCGGGTTCAAGGACCACAGCGCAACGATGCCGGCCGCTGCTCCACCCAACAGGCACAGCAAGACGTTTTCGGTCATCAATTGCCTTAGCAGCCGGCCACGGCTCGCCCCGAGGGCCCCCCGGACCCCAATTTCCTTCGCCCTGGCCGACGACCGCGCCAGCAGGATGTTGGCGACATTGGCACAGGCGATAAGGAGGACGAATCCAACGGCTCCAAACAGAATCATCAGAGACAGCCGGTAGTCGCCGACTACCTGTTCGTGCAGCGGAACCACTCTCGTGCTCCAGCCCTCGTTGCCCGGATGTTCTTCCGCCGGGCGCCCGGTTACAAGAGCCATGTCCTGCTGGGCCTCGGCCAGACTCACCCCGTCAGCGAGACGCGCAATGACATTCAGGTAACGGGCTCCCCTCATCCCCTCACTCAACTGTTCTGAATCCAGCGCCAGCGGGATCCAGGCATCGACGGGTTCCGGAGAACGAAATTCGGCCGGCATTACACCCGTGACGGTAAATGATTCATCGCTGAACACAGTCGTCCGTCCAATCAGATCGGGGTCGTTGCCGAAACGGCGAGTCCAGAAATCGTGACTGAGAACGATCGCTTTCGGCCTGTCAGTCTCATCCACCTCCCCGAGGGTTCGGCCGGTCTGGGCAGCGACACCGAGCACCTCGAAAAACTCCGGAGTCACCGTCATGGTTCCTACCTGCTCGGCGTTTGAATCATCCGCATGCACCAGGTTTTCATACGAGTACGCCGCTATGCTCCGGAGTGATCGGTTCCTCCGTTGCCAGTCTCGAAAATTAGGGGGAGACACGAGCCCCTCGTTTCTGCCGAGCTCGGGGTTGCTCTCCCACAACACGACCAGGCGATCGGGCTCCGAATAGGGTAATGGCCTGAACAGAACCGCGTTGACCACGCTGAACATCACGGTATTGGCTCCTATGCCAAGCGCCAGTGTCACGATCGCAACCACGGTCGAAATGTGGTTCCGTCCCAACATTCGAATACCGTAACGGACATCCTGAACCAGATTGTCGATGGGTCCGATCCGAACGTCACGCCCCCGTTCCTTGATCAATCCAACGTTTCCGAACGACCGCAGGGCCTGCGTGCGGGCCTTCTCTTCGCTCAGGCCTTCCCTAACGTGTTGCCGTACACGCATATCGAGATGGAACCGCAGTTCTTCATCCATGTCTCGCTCCATTCGAGAGCGCCACAAGAGTCCTCCCACCCGCTGTGCGATCGCCTTCAGCCACTGCATCGACAAGCTCCTCGACTTTCCATAGATTGACTAGGTATTACACCATTACTTCCCTAGATAATCAAGGTATAAGAGGTAAAGACGCTTTACGCGGTTTGGAGAATTCAGTACTCTGTCCCCCGACGCTATCAACCAGCGGGGCTTGGACGGATGAGGCTCGAAAACAAGACAGCGATGATCACCGGTGCGGCGAGGGGAATCGGCTTGGCAACAGCCAACCGCTTCGCCGCTGAAGGCGCGCGTGTTGCCCTGTGCGATATTGACGAAGAGGCGGGCTGGGTGGCGGAAGCCGCCGTTTCTCGAGAGTCTTCGGAGAGCTTTTTCGTGAGGCTGGATGTTACGGACCGAGCCGGGGTGGACGCGGCGGCCCGAAAGATTCGATCCGAGTTCGGACGCATCGACATCCTGCTCAACAATGCCGGTGTTACGGCAGACGCCCGCCTGGGCAAGATGACGGAGTTGGAGTGGGATAACGTCATCGACACAAACCTCAAGGGCGTTTTCAACTGCACGGAAGTCGTCGCGAGGATAATGATGGATCAGGGACACGGTTGTATCGTCAGTGCCGCATCGGTCGTCGCTCACTACGGGAATTTCGGTCAGACGAACTATGTGGCCGCCAAGGCCGGTGTGATCGGAATGACCCGGGTCTGGGCACGTGAACTCGGGCCGAAGGGTATCCGAGTGAACGCCGTCGCACCCGGATTCATCGAAACCGAAATGACTCGGGCGGTACCGGACGACATTCTCGGCCGGTTCATCGACAACACTCCCCTCAGCAGGACGGGTACGCCGGAGGAAGTCGCAAACGCATACCTGTTTCTTGCCTCGGATGAATCCAGTTTCATCAATGGTGCAATCTTGAACGTCGACGGAGGCCTAGTTTTCTGATGAGATTTATCCGACTTGCTCTCCTGGTGCTTTTTTCGATAACAACCCTGGCATCGGCCGCTCCCCGGCAGGAACGATTTTCGAGGATTGCCGAAGGTTTCACACCCACTGGCGAGATAGGACAGACCGAGATAAGCTACCGTGCTGTTACCGCGCTCCAGTTGCTGGAACTATATACGGCAGGAATTCGCGTGGCTTCGATCGAGGTGACCCCTCCGATCATGAGGCTGAAGGTGGGCCGAAAATGCTCCTTGAGAAACATCGGCGTCATCGTCCGGGACGCCGAGGGGAACAGGTTGGATCACATCCCGTTCTCAGTGGACCTGGCGGACACGGATCCCCCGATAATCGGTCTCGACGACTTGAAGGTGAACGGGCACCAGATCGAAGGACTGGGAGAGGGAACCCGAAAGCTCCGTTTCACGGCGGCACTCCCGAACGAAGTGGGCACGATTGCAACCGCGACAATAGACGTGGTTGTCACGAACTGACGGGCGGACGATGCCCTTGGATACAGGCACCCGATGTATGTATCAGCCTCGGCGCCGTCTACTTGAGTACGAGGAGCCGGTCCGGGTCGACCCGAAACACCAGGTAGTCGATTGGCCCGTCGATCACGCTGAAGCCATGCGCGACATTAGCCGGGATGATGACGACGTCGCCCGGCTTGAGAGCCCGACGCTGGCCCCCTTCCTCGATGACGCCGGACGAACTCGGCCCGGTCAATAGCCGCACCGTGGAGGAGTTCGGGTTGAACGGCCTCGCGTTGGACATCGTCGACTTGGTCACGAGCGTGCCGGAACCCGACAGCACGACGTACATCTCCGTCTGGTTGTGATGCTGGATGGCGCCGATCGGCGTACCTGCCGCCTTGACGGGCCGATGCAACACACCAAGGCCGACGTAGCCGTGTTCGCCGGCACTGACATGCTTGATCTGCTGGTCGCTGACCCGGTTGGCCGGCGCGTTGGCGAGGGTCGTCTCGATGTCTTCGAGACTGATGTAGGTGGCGAGAGTAGGGTCCTCCGACTGTGCAAAGACATCGGTGGGCAGGGCGTATAGGAACGCCACGCATCCCAGGAAGACGGTGAGCTTCGAGCTGAACATTAGGAACTCCTTGACGCAACCGCGACGGTCGCTGAGGGATATAACCACTGGGAAGAAGGAACCTCCAAATTACTCAAACAGCCGAATAAGAGTCACCCGCCCTTCCGGACCTACGGCCCACCCGGCGTGGGAGCTGGCGAAGGCTACGCTCCAGTGGCCGAGGGTGTCGAGACTCGTCCACGACATGCCGTTGTCGGCGGAATAGTCAATGCCGTTGGGCCCGGTGGCGACGAGCGTGGGTGTCGATGCGCCGGGCACGTAGGCCGCACCATAGACCGCACCGGCTAGTGTCGGCCGTCCCGCCAGCGCCCACGTCTGCCCACCGTCGGTGGTGACGGCCACGTTGTCACTAAATTCGTCCGGCCGGTCGATGACTCCACCGAAGGCCGCACCGTGGAGGGCATCGCGGAAGGCCAGCGAGGCGATGCCTGAAGTCGCCGTGCCGCCGACTATGGGTGTCTCGACCGCAGTCCAGGAAAGACCGCGGTCGGTCGTCTTGAGAATGCGCGCCGAAGCACCCGCGCCGGTTCCGACCCACGCCGTGCTATCGCCGTGGGCGACCAGACAGGTGCCGCTGGCGGCAAAGCTGCCTTCGCCGTCACTGGCAGGCGGCAGGCGTTCGGGTGGCACCCGGGTCCACGTAGCGCCGCCGTCATCGGTCGTGATAAGGAAGAACGCCCCGTCGAACGAATCGCTGAATGCGATGCCGTGCTCGGCATCCCAGAAGTCCATACAATCGAAGAAACCGGCGGGCTCCGGCTTAGTGAATTGAAGCACCCAGGTCAGGCCGGCATCGGTGGTTTTGTAGATGCGCGACTCGGCACCGTTGCCGATACTGAGCAGATAGGCCGTCGCGGCATCGACCGCGTGCACGTCGCGGAACTCCAGCGTGTCGGCACCAGCCACGACTGCTGCCTGCCAGGTGGCTCCGCCGTCCGTGGTCCGGGCGTAGGTGCCCTCGGTCCCGCTGATCCACACTGTGTCTTCATCGACCGGGCTGATGCCGATGAACCGGACACCGACGCCGGAGTCCTGCCTTGTCAGCACCGGATCCAGGCGCAGCGGAGGGGCTTGCTGCTCGATCTCGGACGAGGCGTTGCCCACTATCTCAATGAGACCGAGACAGAGGAGAGCGAAGGTAAGCTGACGTGTGAACCTGGCGGCGCAAAAGTTCTTCATGGCGTCTACTCGGTGAAGTTCACTCCGTTGGCTCCTCATCCTTCCGCGACCAGGTTTCCTCCATCATTCGAAACGCTAGGGCCTTTTCATGACTCCGCGTTCGCTGATGGACACGCCAAAACTGAAAAACAGCGATGAGAAAGCTACCGACCAGGAGCCCGAAAGCAATTACGATCATTGTGTTCATGTGCGACAGCCTGAGGTCGCAGCATAACCTACCAGACGGACGTCCCAGAAACCGAGTAACATCTGATCGAGTAGCGGTTTTAACTTCAAAATGGTGGACCCAAGGCTGACTTGAGTTGCCTCAACCTCTCCCTGACCATCGGTGCCCGTGGATGATCGGGAAGTCTTTCGAGGAAGCGTTCCAACTCTTCGGTGGCGCGCTTCGGATCACCTTTTCGCAAGTAAATGTCTGACAGATAGAGTTCGGGTGTGTTCATCGAGAACTCGTCCAACTCCTTGACCCTCTCGAAGTACGGAATGGCTTCTTCGTCGCGGCGAAGGAAGAACAGGGACATTCCCAGCTGGGCATTCGCCAGGCTGCTATCGGGTCGAAGGTCGACGGCTTTCGTGTTTTCTTCGAGGGCCCTCTCGAGGTGTCCGGCCGCGAGCAGGGATCCGCCCATGTTTACGCGAGGGTGAAACGAGTCCGGGTTTGCAGCGAGAGCGCGCTCGAACAATTCTATGGATTTCTCATAGTTCCCTTCACGGTGATATGTCGTTCCTAGGTTGTTGAGGGCCTCATCGAAATGGGGTGCGAGTTCGATTGCTCTCTCAAGGTGCGCGCGCACCTTCTCGAAGTCCCCACCCGCATCGACGGCACGACGGTATTCTCGTTGGGCGTCTTCTGGAATTTCCAGGTCGTTGACCGATACGGTGTGCTGCGCTTCGTCACGGACTGCAGTCGAAACGAGCGTGACTAGAATGTTCCCGTTCTCATCGGCAAGCGAGGGACGAACCTCCACACTCCTGCGCACGTCTTCGAAACCCGTGATCGTCACCGTCAGCCAGTAAGAACCCGCACGTACGCCGCCGAACTGAAACTCGCCTTCGCGATCTACGTCTCCGCGCATGACGATCCGTCCGTCCGGGGATTCCAACGTGGCACGCCCTCCGGGCTGGCGGACATCCATTTCGACTTCACCAACAATTCGGAACTGCTGCAGTGGAAACAGAAGCAACGCTAGCATGAAAGCTTTCAGCATCTGAGGCTCTTCTCCGGATATCCCGAAGTAGTATTTAACCACAGGCCACAGGGCAAGAATCCATGCAAACGGCGCAAGGTCACGGGCGATTGACTTCGTGATGCTCAGGCTATACACTTTTATGTATGCCACGAACCACTTTGATGTTCGACGATCAGATCCTGCGCCAACTAAAGAAAAAGGCTGCTGAGGAAGGCCGAACTCTTCAGGAGGTCACCAACGAACTCTTGCGAAGAGCGCTGGCCGAAACTCCAAAGCGCCGGTTCAAACTCAAGCTACGAGGGTGGAAGGCTGATCAACAACCTGGGGTGGACATCTGTGATCGAGACAAGTTGTTCGATCTCATGGACGGTCGGTGAATCTGACGTGCAAGCGATCGATACGAATGTCCTCGTGTATGCCGAAATTTCATCGAGCCCACACCATCAGACAGCTCGACATCTCGTGGAATCACTGGCGGAAGGCGGTGTGGCCTGGGCAATTCCATGGCCGTGTCTCTACGAATACCTGCGCGTTGTAACGCACCCCAGGGTCTACCATCCGCCGGTGCCCCCGGAACGAGCGGTCGCCGACCTTGGAAGAATTCTGGAATCTCCCGCCTTGATCCTGCTCAAGGAAACCGATCGACATTTTGAGGTTCTTGAGACCGTGGTTTCCGCATCGGGGGCTGCCGGGAATCTTATTCATGACGCTCATATCGCGGCCCTCTGCCTGGAACATGGAGTGAGCGAACTGATTACGGGAGACCGGGATTTCGCGCGGTTTCACGATCTACGAATCACCAACCCATTCGTAACTCAGGGTGACCACCCGAACTGACGTCACTCGCATCACAGCCGAGACGGATATGAACAACTCAGACCACGAATTCTTGTCGGCCATCAAACACGCATTCGACGAACGGATCCCGTTCAACAGGGTGCTCGGCATGCGGATCACCTCGATCGAAGAAGGACGCCCGACGATCCGCTTCGAAATGCGGGATGAGTTGGTCGGTAACTATCTTCGCGGCAACCTGCACGGCGGAGTGATTTCCGGTGTGATGGACGCCACGGGCGGGCTCACGGCATTCCTGGGAGGTAAGGAGCGAATGAACCAAGAGTCGATCGAGGTCCGCAAGGAACAACTCGGCAAACTGGGAACGATCGATCTACGCGTCGACTATCTGCGCCCGGGACTGGGCAAGTGGTTCGAAGCGACCGGACACATCATAAGGGCCGGCAACAAGATCGCGGTTGTTCGTATCGAACTCCACAACGATGAGGGTGAGATGATTGCGGTCGGAACCGGTGCATACATCGTCGCTTGAGAGAAGCTCCTATTCGTGCCGCAACGCAACCATCGGATCGACACGCGTCGCACGGCGGGCAGGTACGTAGCAGGCCAGAAGCGATACGGCGACGACGGCAGCGGCTACGGTGGCAAACGTCAGCGGATCGGTCGGCGTCACTCCAAACAGGATGCTTTCCAGGAAGCGCGTCAAGGCCAGAGCACCGGCAAGCCCTAAGGCGACACCCATCAGTGTCAACGCCATTCCCTTCCCCAGCATCATTCTGCTGATGTCTCCCGCTTTCGCGCCTAGAGCCATTCGAACGCCGAACTCGTGGGTGCGCTGCGAAACGGAAAACGAAACCACGCTGTAGATTCCGATCAACGCCAGGGAAAACGCTACCCCAGCAAAGGTTCCAAGCAGGACCGTATTGAAACGCGGGTTGACGAGTTCCCCACTCATGTACTCATCCAGACTCCGAACGCTCGACACCTGCATGTCCGGATCGACTTCCTCCAGACGTCGCTGGATCGCGGGCACGATGCTGGCCCGGTCCTCTTCGGTACGAATGACGAAGTATGTCGCCCAACGGGGAAACTGCTGCTGCAGCCAGTAAATCTCCGATTCAATCTCCGCGCCGGGCTGGAAGGGCCGGACGTCACCGACGACCCCGATGACTTCAAGTGTCGTTCCGGCAAACACCGGAGCGATGCGCTGGCCGATCGGGTCTTGATCGGGCCAGTAGCGGCGCGCCATCGATTCGTTGATGATCGCGACGCCGGAACTGTTTCGATTGTCCCGGTCATCGAACAAGCGTCCGCGAACCAGGTGGATCCCCATCGTCTGGAAGTAATTGGGCCCCATGTCATAAAACCTGGCCGACGGCGTACTCCCTGGATCGGGCGCAGGACGGCCTTCGATGACGAAGTCGGTTCCGTCTCCTCCCCCGAAAAGCGGGCCTGCAGAAACCAGACCGGCGGCAGTCACCGACGGCAACGCTGCAAGTTCTTCCCTTGCCCGACTAAAGAGATCCGCCACCTGGTTACCTTCAGGGTACTTGCCCTGAGAACTGAAGGCCCATACGGTAAGCAGGTTCTCACGGTCAAAGCCGGGCTGCCAGTCGACCATCGTGGCAAAACCTCGCACGAGAAGTCCGGCTCCGATCAGTAGCGTCAGGGAGAGCGCGATCTCTGCCACTATCAGCGCACCGCGTAAGCCCAGCCCGGAAGTTTCCGCCTTCCATCTCTGGCCGTCTTTCAGCGTCTCGTTCAGGTTGAGCCGGCTCGCGCGAATGGCGGGGCCCAATCCAAAAACGAAGCTGGTGAACACCGACAGCACGACTGTAAACCACAGCACACGCTGGTCCACGATGATCTCGTCCATCCTAGGAAACCAGTCCGGTGCCAGAACCTTGAACAGGGTCAAGGATGACGGAACGATGAACCAGCCGATGATGCCACCCAAAAGAGCCAGCAACAGGCTCTCGGTCCAGAGCAGCCGCAACAGGCGCCAGCGCCGGGCTCCCATCGCTGCACGAATGGCAAACTCTTTTTGACGCCCTGCCTCACGGACCAGCAGGAGGTTGGCGACATTGGCACACGCTATCAGCAACAGGAATCCGACCGCTCCCAGAAACACCAGCAGCGCAGGACGAACATCCCCAACGATGCGATCGTGAAGTCTGAACAAGGCGATGTCCCAACCGTCATTGACTTCCGGATAGGCACTAACGAGGCGTTGTCGGATCGTTTTCATTTCGGCCCGTGCCTCATCTAACCCAACACCTTCGCCCAGACGCGCAAACGACTGAAAACCGCGCCAATCACGGTTCGCGGCATCTTTGGCCCACATGGGGATCCATATCTGCATCCCCTCCAGACCTGGAATCTCGAACCCCGGTGACAACACACCGACGATCTCAAACCTCTCCTTGTCGATCATGAGCGACTCGCCGAGGACGGAGCGGTCTCCTCCGTGGTGGCTCTGCCAGAATCCATAGCTCAAGAGAACGACGTGATCGAAGCCAGGCTCCGTGTCGCCCGGGGCGAGAGTTCGGCCCAACTCCATCCTGGCGCCGAACACATCGAAGACGCCTGGCGTGGGCACACCACCGTTTATGCCTTCTGCGCCGTCTTCTCCCTGGAGACTGAAGGGCCAGTTTCGGGCGAGTCCAAAGGCCTCGATCGTCTGGCTGTCCCTCTCCCAGTCGGCAACGTTACCCGGTGAGGCGATGCAATAGGCGGGAGCGATCCGTTCGCTGGTCTCACACACGGTCACCAACCGGTCGGCGTTTGGATAACTGAGAGATCTCAACAATACGCTGTTGACGACGCTGAATATTGCGGTGTTGGCGCCAATTCCCAGTGCCAGAGTCAAGACAGCCACGGTTGCGAAACCAGGGCTTCGCCGAAGCGTTCGTGCCCCGTATCGGAGGTCCTGCATCAAGGTTTCGACAAACGGAATGCTTCGGCGGTCGCGGTGTTCTTCTTTCACTTGCTCGAGTCCTCCAAAGCTGCGCCGTGCGGCAAAGCGGGCGTCTTCGGGAGTCATGCCCCGGCGGATGTTGTCTTCCACCTGCATCTCCAGATGGAAATGCAGTTCCTCGCTCATCTCCTCATCGAGGTTGCGTTTTCGAAAGACTCCCGCGAAGCGCGACGTGATATTCTCGAGCCATGTCATCTGTCAATTCATACTCTTCGTTCGGCAGTCCGTTACATGCCGAAGGACGCCAGACAGATCAGGATGATGCTCCCTGTCAGTTTCCTGTTCGATCTTGCCCCGCCTGAAGAGCGCGACAAACTTTGACGCGAGCGTACCGAGACGGATCATGATTCGGCTCCGATGCCGTCGCCTTCAAGCAGGCGCGTCATGATCGAGGTCATCCGTTCCCAGTTTTCAGTCTCCAACCGAAGCTGCTTCTGCCCCCGCTTTGTCAGAGAGTAATAGCGGGCCCGTCGATTGTTCTCCGATGTCCCCCATTTCGCTCCAACCCAGCCACGTTGCTGCAACCGCAACAGTGCCGGGTAGAGAGTCCCCTGATTCAAGTAGAGCGCGTCGTGAGACACCTGCTGGATCCGCTGGGCGATACCCCATCCGTGCATCGCTCCCATCGTGTCGAGGGTTTTCAGAACCATCAGGTCCAGAGTGCCTTGCAGGATGTCTGCCTTCGATTTGCTCATAAGTCTCCTTTTGGCTGTCTAAAGGAGAGTACTGCGCCTTCCTTTGGATTGTCAACAGGAGAGAATCTGATGGTGGGTCGGCTCGAAGCCGGCGCGATGTTCTCTGGCGAAAACTGGGCCAAAAAAGAATGCCCCCCTTCTCCGGTGTTACGAGAGAAGGGGGGTCACTCCAAGCCAAGGGCAAGCCCTTGGAGGAGGAGAGTTATTAGAATTGGGCTGAAAGAACGATAACCTACGGGCTGAAGGCGGTAAATCCGTCGAATGCTTCAATTGACTAGTGCAAATAGGCCAATATTGGGCTTCCAGACTTGAAGGGGTGCACTTGTAGGTGCAAAGTTAAATAGCCGATAGAATCAGAGAGAGGAGGAAATCATGGGAAAGAAAAAAAAGCTCCTGATCGGAGCGGTGGCGACGGTGGCAGGCGCAGCCGGTGCCGTAGCAGTTATTCGAAAGTCCGGCCGGAAGAAAGGCCCGTCTCTAACTCTCTACCGCAGCAGTCGCAAATCGAAGACACTTCACCAGGAAGGTTGCCGCTATTACGACGTCGAAAGCCTGGCGCAGGTGTTCAAGAGCCTGAAGGAAGCAGCCGATGCCGGATATCGACCGTGTAAGGTCTGTATGTCCTGAGAGAGACTTCAGTTTGGCAGCCCACGGGCGAGTGCCTTCATCAAAGCAAGCTCTCGCCGGACCTCACGTTGCATGTTCAAGTCCAGCAGGTCGCCGGTCGTAAGCTCGATCACACGAGGGAGCAGCCGGTTAGTCATTCTGGCCAGACGCCGCAGGCGAAATTCGAGGCTCTCGCTTGGAAGCGGGGCGATCTGAATGGGCGGAGGATCTATTCCGTAGTCGATGAATTTGATCAATCGCTCGGTCATCTTCTCCAATTCCTCTGAATGCTTTTCGAGATCTCTTGCAGCCCAGCTTTCAGACATTGGGGAGTACATGCAAGCCCGCACATCAACAGCCACTCGTTGAAACTTGTCCACGTCCTTCAGAAAATCATTCAAACGGATTTTTCGCTTGTAATGCTCCCGCGCCTCCTTCAGGTCGCGCGGATCGCTGTACATGGCTTTCAGGTTGGCCTCGTCGATCCGCGAGAGGATTTCCGCCATCCGGGTCCGGGCGAGTCTTTCCTCTCTTGTCCTCGCCGTTTCTTCTGCGTCTTCTCGCCGCTCGATCTCGCCTTCAGTTTCTTCAGGCACGTCCGTCTTTCCGGCTTTCCGATTCCGCTCTTCCTCCCCTTGCGCATACGTCGGCACGGGCAGAAGTGAGAGAATGATGCCAAGAATAAAGTATCGAACAATCATCTTAATGGCCATTTGGTGTGTTCCTGCTAGTATCGTGCGGCCGGGTACCCGGAAGATCAAGAAAAAATAGAAGGATGAATCCATGGCGACACGAACTGTCTATCTGGTCCGTCACGGTGATTACCAGAAAGACGCCGAGGGCGACAAGAACCGGGTCCTGACGGCGCTTGGAAGGAAGCAAGCTCGTATCACAGCGAAGAGGATTCGATCGATTCCTGTGACCTCGCTTTGTTCCAGCGACATGACCCGAGCCGTTCAAACGGCCGAAATCATCTGCCGTGAACTGGACGGCATGCCCTTCAAACGGAAACGTGTGTTACGCGAGTGTATTCCCTTTATTCCCCCCCGCGTAAATCACCAGCCCTATTTCGCCAACTTTCCTCGAGATGTCCTCAAGAAGTCCAGACAACAGGCAGATGCCGCATTCGAGACGTACTTCGGACCCACTCGCGGAAAAGACAAACACGAGGTTCTCGTCTGTCACGGCAACCTGATTCGCTACCTGGTCTGCCGTGTTCTCGATATTCCCAAGAAGACATGGATGGACATGGGGACCCGACACTGCGGGATAACCGAAGTTCGGATACGTCCGGGTGGCTCGATGGCGGTGATCTCCTATAATGACGTGGGGCATCTGGCCGGCAAGGTCTGATTGGGAATCATGAACACAAAAAGAAGCAACCCTTCACAACTGTTTTTCTGTCTCGGCTTCGCCGGCCATGGCACGTTCGTACTGCTGATCGCCCTCCTGCACTTCATCCGGCCCGATCACAACCCTCTCAGCCAGGCGTTGAGCGAATATGCCAATGGGCCATACGGAATGCTTCTGAGCGCCGCGTTGTTCGCGCTGGCTCTGGGCTCAAACACCGTCGTGCTCATGCCGCTCCAGGTCTCTCCGCGATCTCGGGCCAGTCAGGTGGGGCTGGGCCTGTTGATGATCTGGGGTATCGGGGCCTTCCTGGCCGCTGCGTTTCCACTTGATCCGCCGGATGCGGAACGAACCCTGTCGGGCACAATTCACGTCCTGGCTTCCATGACTGGTTTCGTAGCGGTGATCGCCGGAATTAACGTTCTGTCGATGTCGGGTGCGATCCGCGTACCGTCGGCATCCTATCCCCGAATCGCGAAGGGACTGGGACATGCATCCGCGACCCTCTTCGTCATACTCTTCGCATTGATTCCCGCCGGATGGGGGGGCCTGGGTCAGCGGGTGCTCGTCGCCTTGATCTTGTTCTGGTTCACGCTGACGGCCATGCACGTCGCCGCCACCGCCGATGCCGGCGAGTGAAGGACGCTTCATTTAATTCCCTAGTGGTCCCCGCCAGATATAGCGGTACTAGATTTCGGAGTGCAACGGTACCGGATTTGTGGGAGCGACGACGAGGCAATGTTCTTCATTGTGAAGAGGGGCGACGCCTAAGACGGTGCCGTTCCGCCCGAACCCGTAGGGCCGATGGAGGTTGCCCCTCACGAACGCTAAATCATGTCGAAAGCTCACACTCACCACACGGTGGATCTCACCACCAGTCCGCTCGCAACCTCCTTCGGAGATAGTATCGTTATATCTGGCGGGGACCACTAGCCTTGCTAGTTATAGTGCACAACGAACTTGGTGCGATGATCCATTAACCAAAAGATCTTTCCCCTTCCAGGCGAGACATTCCTGGAGTTTCTCAATCGCCAGTTTGAAAATCTACGGCGCGGCTTTACGATAAGCGATATAGTCGAACTGATACTCCACGGATAGTAGGCGTAAGAGATACTGTGGAAAGGATTTGCTTGCCTCTCGAGCACATCGCAAAACGAAGGAGATGATGAAGACTCTGGTCACAGGCGGAGCAGGTTTTATCGGGAGTCATCTGGTAGACCGGCTCCTGGAGAGCGGTCACCACGTCCGGGTGCTGGACAGTCTCGCCACGGGCAGGATCGACAACCTGAACCGTTTCCGGGGTGACCCACGCCTGGATTTCGTCGAAATCGATATTTCAGGTGCCGATGACATCGGGCCCTGCTTCCTGGAAATCGACTGGGTCTTTCATCTGGCAGCGCTCGCCGATATCGTTCCTTCCATCGAGACGCCAATCAGTTACCACGTTGCTAATGTTGACGGGACGATGGCGGTTCTCGAGGCGGCGCGATCCAATCAGGTTCGACGCTTTCTTTACGCGGCATCGTCTTCCTGCTACGGACTACCCGATCACTTCCCTACCCCGGAAACGGCTCCGATTCGGCCGATGTATCCCTACGCACACACGAAATGGATTGGCGAGCAGTACGTCCTTCACTGGAACAAGGTCTACAGCCTGCCGTCGGTGTCGCTTCGCCTGTTCAATGTCTATGGGCCCCGGTCTCGGACAACCGGAGCTTACGGGGCCGTGTTTGGCGTGTTCCTGGCACAAAAACTGGCCGGGAAGCCGTTCACAGTGGTGGGCGACGGGACCCAGACCAGGGATTTCACGTTCGTGACGGATGTCGTCGAAGCTTTTGTCGCGGCTGCGGGATCGGAGGTAGATGGCCAGGTGTTCAACGTGGGCTCCGGGGGTACATACAGCGTCAATCAACTCGTGACCCTGTTGGGTGGAGACGTCACGTACATTCCCAAACGGCCGGGCGAACCCGATTGCACCTTCGCCGACACTGCCAGAATTTCGTCGGAGCTGGGGTGGAAGCCAACTGTCTCCTTCGAAGATGGAGTTCGCCGGATGGTCGAGGCCATCGACCAGTGGAGCGACGCGCCGGTCTGGGACGAGGCTTCCATCGCCGAAGCAACCGCAAAATGGTTTGAATACCTTTCCGATACCTCAACCTTAGAGCAGGTGGACGGATGATAGCCGACCCGCAACACGGTGAGACCGGTGGGAAGATCCGGACGCTTGACGAGCTTAAAGACATCCTTGCGTCCCGGAAGGCAGTGGGTAAGACGATCGTTCACTGCCACGGCGTGTTCGACCTGCTGCACATCGGACACATTCGACATTTTGAGGAAGCCGGAAAGCTCGGTGATCTGCTGGTTGTGACCGTCACGCCGGATCGATACGTCAACAAGGGACCTCATCGCCCGGCCTTCCCGGACAACCTCCGAGCCGAAGCCGTCGCCGCCCTCGGCAGCGTCGATTTTGTTGCAATCAATGAGTGGCCCATGGCAACCGAAACCATTCGTTCTCTGCGACCTGACTTCTACGTCAAGGGCTCTGATTATCAGAATGCCGACGACGATCACACCGGCGGAATATCACTCGAAGAAGAAGCCGTTCGATCCGTTGGCGGAAGGATCGTATTCACCGACGACATCTCATACAGTTCATCGGCTCTGATCAACAGGAACATGTCCACGCTACCCAGGGAAGTCAGCGAATACCTGGACACTTTTTCGGCGAAGTACAGTGTGGGGGACGTCCTTGGCTACCTTCGGAACGCGCGCGACTTGAAGGTCATGGTCGTGGGCGAAGCGATCATCGACGAATACCAGTACTGCGATGCGATCGGGAAGTCGTCGAAGGAGCCGACGCTGGCGGTGAAGTATCGGTCGTCGGAAAACTTTGCCGGTGGCGCTCTCGCCGTGGCAAATCACGTGGCCGGATTCTGCGATAACGTTAGCCTCCTGACGTTCCTCGGGAACACAAATTCCCAGGAAGAGTTCGTATCCGGACAACTAAGGGCAAACATCGACGCGAAGTTTCTGTACCGAAAGGATTCACCGACGATAGTCAAGAGACGGTTCGTCGAGAATTACTTCTTCACAAAGTTGCTCGAAGTCTACGAGATGAACGATGAAACACTCGTGGACGACGACGACGATCAACTGTGTGCGGCTCTCGCAGAGCGACTTCCCGACTTCGATCTCGTACTCACGCTCGATTTCGGCCACGGCATGATCACCCCACGAGCGATAAAGGAACTCTGCGGAAAGACGCCTTTCCTCGCTGTAAACGCGCAGTCGAACGCCGGCAACCAGGGATACCACACGATTTCCCGGTATGAGCGTGCCGATTTCGTGTCGCTGGCGGAAAACGAAGTGCGGCTGGAAGCACGCGATCGCGGCGGCGACCTGAGAGAGGCCGTACTCAAGATATCGAACAGGCTCGGATGCAAGAGGGCTGTCGTGACGCGTGGAAAAAACGGGTGTCTCTGTTTCGACAAGGACGAAGGCTTTGTCGAAGTACCGGCGCTGGCCGGCCAGATAGTCGACCGCATGGGCGCCGGCGACGCTTTCCTTTCGGTAGCGGCCCTGTGTGTGGTCCAGGGTGCTCCGATCGAACTTGCCGGCTTTGTCGGAAACGCGGCCGGGGGACAGGCAGTGGCAACGGTCGGACACCGCGCCAGCACGGAACCGGCCCTGCTCTACAAGCACATCGAATCTTTATTGAAATAGGCAGGGAATGGCTGACAAAGACATAAGGCAGGTACTGGTCACCGGTGGCGCCGGATATGTCGGCGCGGCGCTTGTCCCAAAGCTCCTGAACGCCGGGTACACGGTCAAGGTTCTCGACCTGTACCTTTTCGGAGAGGGCGCGCTGGATGCCGTGAAAGATGACCCTCGTTTGACCGAGATCAGAGGGGACATTCGAAACACCGACACACTCAAAGAGGCTATCCGCGGGTGTGACGCGGTCATCCACCTGGCTTGCATTTCCAACGATCCGTCATTCGAACTCAATCCCGCCCTGGGCAAGTCGATCAACTACGACGCGTTTTTTGGACTCGTCGACATTTCCCGGGACTGTGGTGTCCGCCGGTTTGTTTACGCATCATCATCAAGCGTCTATGGCGTCAGGAAAGAGGACGAGGTCACCGAAGATCTTTCACTGGAACCTCTGACCGATTATTCCAAGTACAAGGCACTCTGCGAAGACGTCCTGCTCGAAAGAACCGAGCCGGGATTTACGACGCTGGTCCTGCGTCCGGCCACAGTCTGTGGGTTCTCGCCGCGCCTGAGGCTGGATCTGACGGTGAACATCCTGACGCATCACGCGGTTCAAAACGGCTTGATCCGGGTCTTTGGTGGGGAACAGATGCGCCCGAACATCCATATCGAGGACATCACGAACGTTTATGTTCAGGTCCTGGAGTGGCCCGATCGAAGCATCAACGGACAGATCTTCAACGTCGGCTATGAAAACCACAAGGTCAGAGAAATCGCCGAAATGGTGCGGGGTGTCGTGGGGCCCGAGGTCGGCGTGGAGACCGTGGCAACGGACGACAATCGGTCTTACCATATCTCCTCGGAAAAGATCCGAAAGGAACTCGGTTTCGTTCCGCAGCACTCGGTCGGTGAGGCCATCCAGGACCTGACGAACGCTTTCAACGATGGGCGGATCGCCAACTCCATGACCGATGACCGGTACTACAACATCAAAAGGATGCAGACCGTCCACCTGGACTGAAGACAGATGACGATTGCCGAACTCGAGACCATGGCCCGTCGGATTCGCGGAAAGCTTGTGGAGTTGTCACACTCGGGTCGGGCGCCTCACCTGGGGTCCTCCCTTTCATGCGTCGATATTCTGGTTGCCGCCTACTGGGGGGTGCTTAAGATCGATGCCGGCAATCCGAAGGATCCCGACCGTGATCGATTCATCCTGAGCAAGGGACACGCGATTACAACATTGTACTCAGCCCTGGCATACCGTGGTTTCTTCCCCGAAGATCTTCTGGACTCCTTCGGGCAACCGGGCAGCCGCCTGGCGGAGCACGCAAGCCCGGGTTGCGTCCCGGGCCTGGAAGCTGCTACAGGATCTCTCGGCCATGGCCTGTCTCTGGGGCTGGGTATGGCTCTTGCAAGCCGAATCGAAGGCCGTTCGAACCGGGTCTTCGTCACGATGAGCGACGGTGAATGCAACGAGGGGTCGGTGTGGGAAGCGGCGCTGCTGGCTCCCGCCAGCGGGATCGATCGCCTGGCGGTGATCATCGATTACAACAAGTGGCAAGCCACCGGACGCAGCGAGAATGTCATGGCCCTGGGCCCGCTCAAACAAAAGTGGACGGATTTCGGCTGGAGTGCTTCCGAGGTTGACGGACACGACATCGGCGCCCTCAGCGAGGCCTTGAACAACGTTCCTGACGGCAGTAATAAACCGGTGGCGATCATCGCTCACACTGTAAAGGGCAAGGGCGTTTCGTTCATGGAGGACGATAACAACTGGCACTACCGCATTCCTGACGCCGACGAAGTCGCCAGAGCAAGACAGGAACTCGAACTGTCATGAGAAATGCTTTCGCAGCCGAGATCACCGAGCTGGCGGCGACGGAAAAAGGTCTGGTCCTGCTCTCGGGCGACATCGGCAACCGGCTGTTCGACAACTACAAGAAACGTTTTCCGGAGCGTTTCTTCAATTGTGGTGTCGCCGAGGCCAACATGGTGAGCGTGGCTGCCGGCATGGCTCTGGATGGTCTGCGGCCGATCACCTACACGATAGCGTCGTTCATGACGACCCGGTGCCTTGAGCAGATTCGAGTCGATGTCTGTTATCACAATGTTCCTGTCATCATCGTGGGGGTCGGAGGCGGCCTGTCATACGCCGCAAACGGCGGCACGCATCACTCATGCGAGGACATCGGTTTTCTGCGTATGTTGCCGAATATGACGGTGATCTGTCCGGGAGATCCCGTGGAAACCCGGCTGGGCCTGAGAGCTGCACTCGAACGGAATGGTCCGGTCTACATCCGGCTGGGAAAAAAGGGAGAACCGGTTGTTCACCAGACGGAGCCCGAGTTCACGCTGGGCAAGGGGATAACCGTGAGAAAGGGCACGGATGTCTGCCTTTTGAGTACGGGAAATATCCTTCCGGTCGCGGTGGAAGCTGCTTCCAGGCTGGAACAGCATGGTGTGTCCGCGCAGGTTGTGAGCAACCACACCGTCAAGCCTCTGGATCTGGAACTTCTCGCACATGCATTTGCGAATTTTTCCGCCGTGGTGACGGTCGAAGAACATAGCGTGCTGGGCGGTTTGGGAGGCTCGGTCGCCGAGTGGCTAAGCGAGCAGGCGCCACAGAGGGCACGCCTCGGCCGGATCGGAACTCCCGACGGATTTCTTCATGAGGCCGGCGACCAGGAGTACGCCCGTCAGAGGTTTGGACTGACCGCAGACGGCGTTACCGGGAAAGTAATGAAGGTGCTCGCCAGCTGTGCCACGGATGTGAAGGGGTGAAGACGGTCGCCGCGATACTGACCGTTCTGGCTAAACCTCTGGAGGTCGTCGAGCTTGAACTCCCGGACCTCAAAGCCGGCCAGGTATTGGTTGAGATTGCTTATAGCGGCGTATGCCACACCCAACTCCTCGAATGCGACGGTGCCCGCGGCCACGACCCCTACCTGCCCCACTGCCTCGGGCACGAGGGTAGCGGCATCGTTCGTGATGTCGGTAGCGGTGTCGATAAGGTTAAGACGGGTGACAGGGTCATCCTGTCCTGGATCAGCGGATCCGGTGCGACCGTGACGGGAACCGTGTACGGGTTCGGCAACAGGAATGTAAATGCGGGACCGGTTACGACATTCAGCCGGCACGCGGTGGTGAGCGAAAGCCGGCTGACCCCCCTGGCGGAAGGAGTCGATCTCTGTGACGGGGCGGTCCTGGGCTGCGCGGTCCCTACGGGTCTTGGGTCGGTGTTCAACACCGCAAAACCGGAACCAGGCCAGAGCCTGGTCGTTTTTGGAACGGGTGGCATTGGCCTGTGTGCGGTTGCAGGAGCCCGCATCGCCGGGTGCAACCCGGTTATTGCAGTGGATGTGCGTGAGGAAAGGCTGAAGGCCGCGGCCGCGATGGGAGCAACGCACTGCTCGAACGCCAGCGTCGGGGATCCCCTGGAACAGATTCTCGATGTCTGCCCCGGCGGAACTGATTTTGCGATTGAGGCAACCGGACAACCGCCCGTTATGGCACAGGCACTGACTGCGGTTCGAAGCCGCGGTGGATCCGCCGTAATCATAGGGAACGCTCGAAGCGGCGAACATGTCACGCTCGATCCGAAGCAGTTGAATCAGGGGAAGCGACTTCTCGGCACCTTCGGCGGGGACTGTCGCCCGGACGTGGATTACCCGAAGTACTGTGACCTCTTACTATCCGGCAGGTTGAATCTGGACCCGTTGATTTCCGGAACCTACGGCCTCGGCGAGATCAACCGTGCACTTTCGGACCTGCGGTCGGGGCGTGTGGCACGGCCGTTAGTAGACATGAGTCTGCGGGATTAATATCGTGCGAATCGGCCTGGACTTCGACAACACGATCGTTTGTTACAACGACCTGTTTCCCCGCCTTGCACGGGAGAAGGGCTTGATAGCAGCAGGAGGCGTTTGGACGAAGAATTCACTGCGTGATCACCTGAGGAAAACGGATCGTGAGGACAGCTGGACCGAACTCCAGGGCGAGGCATACGGCGTTTCGATGGGCGCGGCGAAACCATACGCCGGCTCCCTGGAGTTCATCAGGTTCTCCAGAAGCAGGCGGGCCGAGGTCTACGTTGTCAGCCACAAGACCAAGTACCCCTTTTCGGGTCCGAAGACCGATCTTCACAGGGCAGCCGACGACTGGATCGAAGCCCTCGGTTTTTACGATCCCGCTGCGGGCCTCGCACGGGATAACGTCTTTTTCGAGCTGACCAAGGAAGAGAAATTAGGGCGGATCGGAACACTTCGCTGTGACTTCTTCGTGGATGATCTGCCGGAGTTTCTCGAAGAAGCGGACTTCCCTTCCGGCGTTCAAAGGATCTTGTTCGATCCGGCCGATAGCCACGGTGATTCGACCGAGTTCAAGAAGGTCCGCTCCTGGAACGAACTCCGAGGGGTCATCTTCGCATTGGAGCAGGAGTGCGGATGAACCCGGAAGTGTCGCGTGAAGGTGGAGTTTCGGCTGACGCTATCAAGAGGTTGATGTCTTCGCTGGAGGTTGACAGCCCGTTTTCGCTGACTCCTCTGGATGGAGGAGCGAACAATCGCCTCTTCCGAGTCACAACCGGATCCCGTCATTTCCTGCTGAAGAGCTACTTCACCCATCCCGATGATCCCAGAAATCGGCTGGCGTCGGAATTCGAGTTCTCATCATTCGCGTGGGAAAACGGGATCCGGTGTATTCCGAAGCCGATTGCCCGCGCGTCGGATCACAACCTGGCTCTGTACGAATTCCTGCCGGGACGCCATCTCCGGCCCGATGAGGTCGACACTCGAGCGCTCGGGCAGGCTCTGGCTTTTTGCCGAGAGCTGAACCGAATCCGATCCGAACCCGGTGCCCAAGCGCTTCCGGAGGCTTCGGAAGCCTGTTTTACGATCGCCGAACACGTCAACACGGTAGATGTTCGGGTGGAGAAGCTTCAGGATATCGAAAGTTGTTCTGAAATCGATGACGCGGCGCTAAAGTTCGTCTCGGATCTAAAGGAGGTGTGGAACGGCGTGAACGCTTCCCTCCGCCGCAAGGCGGACGGGCTTCGCCTTCCGATGTCCGAGACGATTTCGGCCGACGAGCGCTGTCTATCGCCGTCCGACTTTGGATTTCACAATTCGCTGCGGTGCGGGGATGGAGAGTTGAGGTTCTTCGATTTTGAGTACGCAGGATGGGACGATCCGGCCAAGATGGTCTGCGATTTCTTCTGTCAACCGGCTGTGCCGGTTCCTCTCGAACACCTTGCCATGGTATCGGAGGAAGTCGCCGGCTACGCGAATGGACGCTCCAGGTGCCTGGGCCGTATCGATCTACTGCTTCCTCTCTACCGGATCAAATGGTGCTCGATTCTGCTCGGTCGCATTGCCCACCTTGACATTCGGTCGTATTCCTTCTTCGGCGTTTTCGATCGCGTATTTCGATATGTCCAGACCGTGCACTTCAAGGCCCGGGACGGCCTCTTTCAGGTCGTATAAGAGGAAACCTTTGCCACAACCCACATCGAGAACTCGATCACCCGCCTTCAAGCCATAGTGAGCGGCGAGGTCCTCGGCCACACTCCGCCAGCGACCATCGTAGGAATATCCACCAAAGCCGAATTTGCGATCGCCGTCCCAGTAGTCGTATCCGTATTGCTTGGCGATCTTGATCGCTTCAGCCTTCGGAAACTGATTCACCCGTGCCAGGTAATCCCTGCTGGTTTGTTTGTGCAGTTGGCTCAAGAAGTCAATTTCTTTCACTTGATCTGTTTCCTTTCACGACTCCGATACGATATCGAGGAGTCGGCGAGCTTTTCGAAGCTGTTCGGCTTTCCGTGTTTCTGAGACTGCATGCTCGCCGGCGAACTTTCTCCTTGTCCTGTTGACGCCCACGAATTCGTTGAGCAGAATC
>PVBE010277788.1_pt1 | contig 32395 bp, 25 predicted proteins | sample 1631181 | NCBI WGS metagenome assembly PVBE01 (sample SAMN08397723, study PRJNA350692) | Marine metagenome, whole genome shotgun sequencing project. | isolation source: water | place: Pacific Ocean | collected 2012-04
ATTGTAGCGGCTGCCGATCTCGTTCCGCAGAAGCAGGTTCTCAACCATCAGGTTCTCGTAATCGAGAGCCTTCTTGACGGTCACCAGAAGTTCCTCGGGCCGGAACGGCTTGGCCAGATAGTCGAAGGCACCGCGCTTCATGGCGTCGACCGCCGATTTCATGTCACCGAAGGCCGAGATCATCATCACAGGAATCGACGGGAAATTCTCCTTGATGGCGGACAGAAACTTGATGCCGCTCATGCCGGGCAGGCGGACATCGGATATGATCAGGTTCACCGGCTCTTTGTTGACGACACTGAGGCCGTCGCGGGCATCGCCCGTGGTGAGGACGTCGTAGTCCTCGGCCTCGAGGATGGCCTTGAGGGTCTCGCACATCGCGGCTTCGTCATCGATCACCAATACGCGTGGTTTTGTCATCTTCGGCGTCCGCCTCGGTCATCAAGCCTGGCCCGTCCATGGATTTTCGCGGTTGCATCAAGAAAACGCATGGAGAGTCCAGGGTTAAAGTGGCCCCGTCTACCTTTTTACATTTGTTCAATTTCTGTCAAAATTCAATGGTTTCGTGTCATTCCGTGGCACTGATGACCAGCGGGAAGCGGATTTCCACCAGGGTGCCATCGCCGACGGCGCTGGCCAGATCGACCCTGCCGTTGTAATTCTCTATGATATTCCGGACAATCGTCAGACCCAGGCCGCTACCGGTTGATTTGGTTGTGTAAAACGACTCGAATACCCGCTCGAGATTCCTGGGTGTGATGCCTTTGCCGGAGTCTTTGATGGTGATGGTGATGACGCGGTTGACCTCGTCAAGTCCGGTTTCTATGGTCAGACGCTTGCCGCGCTCACCGGCCATTGCTTCGAGTGCGTTGCGGATGAGATTAATAAAGACCTGCCGGAGTTGCCCGGCGTCGATCAGCAGCGGCGGCAGTTTCAAGTCGTACTGTTTCTTGACGAGCACCTTGTTGCCGTGGCCGGTGTCGCTGTATAGGACCATGGCCAAGGCACTGTCGATGTTCTCGTGCACGTCCGATTCCTCGATGCTGCCCTCGCGCATGCGCGCGTAACCCAAGAGGTCCGTGATGATGCGGTCCGATCGTTGCACTGCGTCGTCGATGATGTCCAGGTGCTGATTCACTTTTTCGACGTCCGACTTTCGAATATTGCTGCGGGCCAGGTACAGCGCGTTGGTGATGATCGCCAGCGGGTTCTTCAGTTCGTGTGCAACCTCCGAGGCAAGCTTGACCTGCGACGAGAACTTTTCGCGCCGCAACAGCAATTCCTGGCTGGCAAGCCGCTCCTCCTGCTTCAGGTACAACTGGTTGAAGACGCCCCACCCGCAGAAGCTCAGCAGTAGCAGAAGAACGGGTCGAAAATAGAACTGATTGGCGCTGAGAAACGCAAACGAGGCCTTGAATTCTGTCGTCCAAAGATCCTTTTCCCAGTTCACGTCCATGTAGACAATCCCGACATATAGCGCCACAAACGAAACGTTTAGCACGGTCTGCCGGGATAGCGACGGAAAATTGGCTGAGTTCCGCACGATCAGCGGGCAGTAAAACCAGTACAGCGCGCTGTTGATACCACCGGTCATCTTGATCATCCAGCACAGGAAAAGACCGTCGATGAAAGCCAGGCCGTAGGCCGAGAAGCGCACCGCCGCCAGGTTGCGCCGGACCAGCTCGACTCGCATCATCAGCACCAGGAAAGAAGTTGCCGCATAAATGCCGAGTGCCGAACGAAACTCCATCCAGGGATCACCCGCATGGAACGCTATTTCGGCGGACTGCAGATACAGGAACGCCGCTAGGCAGACGGCAACCTTCGCCGGCAACATCACCCACAGCTCATTCCGAATGATCCAGTTGATCTGGGTAAGCTCATCCTGGGCATAGATGCTGCGCTTCCGTTCGCGGTGCTCACTGCTCTTTTCAGATGCCATCAGTTCTCAGGTCTGTAATCGTTACCGTTTCACCAACAGGCCCCCAGATATCGGGATCGGTCGCTAAAAATACAGCCTCGGTGGGAATTGCCAAAGCAGCCGCCAGATGCGTCACGCCGGTGTCGTTACCCAGAAAGGCCGTGGCGCGGCTCGCCAACGCCGTTCTCAAAGCCGTCACCGCGGCCGGCCGGACCACTTCGAAGGGCACCCCGGCAGCGGCGAAGCAGCTCGTCAGCAGCGGTGCCACTGCTTCATCCGCTGCCCCAAATGAGACAGTCACACTGGTCCCGCCTTGCGCCAGGAATTGTTTTGCGGACTCCGCAAACCATTCCGGGGCGGCGTTTTTCGCCGCCGCACCACTGCCGGGATGTATCCACAGCAGTGCCGGTCTGCCACTGGTCGTTTCTTCCGGGTGCCCGGGCCGGCGCAGGTGTGACGTGGTCAGCACGTCGGGTTCGGCGGTCAGGCCGCTGTCCAGCAGGATTCGCAGTGCCGCGTGCGGCGGCGCCGTGGGCCGTGCATCGATGCGGCGAAAGGCGGTGGCGCCGAGCCGGCAGGCCGCCCGTTGCAGCGTCCCGTCCGGATCCGGAAGCAGGCAGAACACTTCCGCATCGGCAAACACCGCTGCCAGGTCTGGCATTGCATTCGACCACAGGCTCGCGAAGCGGGCGCTGTCGATGTCCGTAAAACCGTCCGCCAGGCCGTCAGGCGCGATCAACTGATGCCAGGCGCGGCGGGTGACCAGATGAACCGCCCGCCCGCCCGCCTGCAACCGGGCAAGCAACGGCAGCGTCAGCAGAAAGTCGCCGAGCCCGCCGGACCGAATAACCACGGCACGGCTCACAACGCCGTCGCGAGCGTTGAAAATCTCGAGATATTCCTTGATCCCACCACTTGCATGGCGCCGTTTCGATTCCTATATTAGGTGTTTTCCCATTACAATTTCGGGGCGGTCCGGACTAAGCGTCACTGCCAACTGATTGAGACACGGTTCATGAAAACTTACCTGGCCAAAATCGACGAGGTCGAGCGCAAATGGTATGTGGTCGATGCGGAGGACAAGATTCTCGGTCGACTCGCCGTTGAGATTGCCACCATTCTGCGTGGCCGTCACAAGCCAACTTACACGCCGCACGTTGACACCGGTGACTTCGTCATCGTGATCAACGCCGACAAGGTGAAGCTGTCCGGCAACAAGGACCGCGACAAGAAGTACCAGTTTTATTCCGGCTACATGGGCGGGCAGTCGGAAAGGACGGCGGCTGATATCCGCCAGACGAAGCCGACATTCATGGTCGAGGCAGCGGTTCGCGGCATGATGCCCAAAAACACCCTGGCTCGTGGCCAGTGGAAAAAGCTGAAAGTTTACGCCGGAGCTGAGCATCCGCATGAGGCGCAGCAGCCGGCAACACTGGAACTGTAATATGACATCGCTGACCTTCAAGGGCCTGCGAATTTCCGGAGGAAGCAATGGAGTTTACATGGGCAACAGGCCGTCGCAAATGCGGCGCGGCGCGGGTGCGCATTCGTGCCGGCAGCGGCCGTGTGACAGTCAACAAGCGTGATTTTGAAGCATACTTTCCGACCGAGGCCCTGCGTGGTTATATCCTGCAGCCGTTACAGGTGACCGGCGCCGAAGGCAAGTACGACATTGTCTGCACTGTCAAAGGCGGCGGCGACGTCGGTCAAGCCGGTGCCGTGCGGCATGGTTTGGCACGCGCCCTGGTCAAGACCGATCCCAGTTTGCGCGATGTCCTCAAGGAAAGCGGTATGCTCACCCGGGACAGTCGTGTCAAAGAGCGTAAGAAGCCCGGGCAGCCGGGGGCTCGCAAGCGCTTCCAGTTCTCCAAGCGATAAACTGGAATTCGCTTTCAGCGTTTTGCTAAACCCCGATCTGCCCACCATGCAGATCGGGGTTTTCTGTTTCCAACCCGATACGACCCACTTTACCCATGAAAAAGACACATATCGCCATTGTCGGCGCCGCCGGCTACACCGGTGAAGAACTGCTGCGTTTGCTCAGTCGCCATCCGCAGGTCGAGATTGCTGCCATTACCTCGCGCGCCAGTGCGGGCCGGCTCGTCGGTAGCGTCTTTCCAAGGCTTGCTGATCTTGAGCTGCACTTTATCGAACCCGATATCGCCACCATTGCGGCCGCCGCGGATACGGCGTTTCTGGCGCTGCCGCACGGCACGGCTGCGGAGTTCGCGGCACCGCTGCTCGAGGCCGGGCTCAAGGTTATCGACATCAGCGCCGACTTTCGCCTGCGCAGCCACGACGACTACCGTGAGTACTACGGCGGCGACCATCCGGCCCCGGCGCTGCTCGGGACCTCTGTCTACGGGTTGCCGGAGAAGAACCGCGCCGCGCTGAAAGGGGCCCAGCTGATCGCCTGCCCGGGCTGCTATCCCACCAGCATCATCCTGCCGGTGTCGCCGTTGCTCAGCAGCGGCATCGCCAGTTCCGACGGCATCACCGTCTGCTCGATGAGCGGCGTCTCCGGTGCCGGGCGGAAGCCCTCCGTGCCGCTTCTTTTCGCGGAATGCAACGAGAGCGTGCGCCCGTACAACATCGTTCGGCACCGGCACCTGCCGGAGATCGAGCAGGAGCTGGCAGACGCCGCCCCGGCCGACAGTGTCACGCTCAATTTTATTCCGCACCTGGTGCCGGTGAACCGCGGCATCCACTCGACCATCGTCCTGGAGGCCGCCGGCGAGGTTGGCCCGGAGCGGGTCGGGCAGGTGCTGCGGGACGCCTATGATGGCGAACCCTTCGTCCGTGTCCTGCCCCACGGCAGCCTCGCCGACATCAAGAACGTGGCGCTGACCAATGTCTGCGAAATCGGCTTCGACCATGATCAACGGACCGACCGGATCATTGTCAGTTCGGCGATCGACAACCTCACCAAAGGCGCCGCCGGCCAGGCGGTGCAATGCATGAACGTTGCCCATGGCTACCCGGAAACAACAGGTTTGATCTGATGACTCTGATTGCCAACGGCTCGGTCACCACGCCGGCGGGTTACAGCGCCGCCGGCATCGCCTGCGGCATCAAGGCCAGCGGCAAACCCGACCTCGCCATCATCCTCAGTGACCGGCCGGCGACCGTTGCGGCGGCGTTCACCGCGAACCGGATTGCCGCAGCACCGGTGGGGCATGGTCGCGAACTGCTGGACCGTTGCGACACCATCCGCGCCGTCGTCGTTAACAGCGGCAACGCCAATGCCTGCACCGGGCAGCGGGGCCTCGACGACGCCGCCGCGATGGCTGGGCACGCGGCGGCGGCGCTGGGCCTGTCGCCGGACGAGATCCTGGTGTCGTCGACCGGCGTCATCGGTGAGCACCTGCCAATGGAGACGGTCTGTGCCGGTATTGATGCGGCGGCAGCGGCCTTGTCCGGCGACGGTGGGGCGGCGGCGGCACAGGCGATCCTGACCACCGACCTGGTGCCGAAAGCCGGCGCCGTACAGCTTGAATCAAATGGTGCCACCATTGCCATCGGGGGTATTGCCAAGGGCTCCGGCATGATCGGGCCGCAACTGGTGACGGCGAAGCCGCACGCCACCATGCTTGCCTACCTGACCACCGACGCTGCCGTCGAAGTCACTTTTCTGCGGGACTGCCTGGACCGCGCTGTTCGCGGTTCTTTCAACGCGATCACCGTCGACGGTGACACCAGCACGAACGACACCGTTGCGATCCTCGCAAACGGTGCCGCCGCCGGCGCCCCGATTGTCGAGGGTACAGCGGCGGCGGCCGCCTTCGAGGCTGCCGTGACAGAGATCTGCATTGAGTTGGCCAAAGCCATCGTCCGCGACGGCGAAGGTGCCACGCGACTGGTCGAGATCGCGGTCACCGGGGCGATGAACGACGACGAGGCGCGCCGGTGTGCCGGGGTCATTGCGAACTCCGCGCTTTGCAAGACCGCCTGGTTCGGCGGCGACCCGAACTGGGGCCGCATCGTGGCGGCGGCCGGGCGTGCCGGCGTCGAGCTGGAACCGGCGGCGGTGCAGTTGCGATTCGGTGGGCTGGTCGTGGTCGATGGCGGCGCCCCGCAGCCGCTGGAGAAGCCAGTGCTGGCAGCAGCAGTGGCGGGCAAGGAAATCACCTTTGCCCTGGACCTGGGCGTCGGTGACGGCAAGGCGCGGATGTGGAGCTGCGACCTGTCCTACGACTACGTGAAGATCAACGCCGAGTACCACACCTAGCGCGAAGCTTTCCGAGCCAGCGCCGGTTTACATCTCGAAGCTCAGCGAGACGCCGGCCATGCGTGGTTCGCCGCTGCGCCCGGCGTACAGGGAGGGGGTGAACGGCGCGGATGGCGGCGAAAGTGCCGCGACGATGTACTCTTCGTCGAAGAGGTTGCGAACCCAGGCCTCGAGACGCCAGATATCCCGGCCGACGCCGGCGCGCAGGTTGATCAGGGCATAATCGTTCTGCTGTCGGGCATTGAGCGAGTCGAACGGCAACTCGCCGACACCGGTGACCTCGGTTCCGAGCCAACTGTGCAGGCCGTTCGCGTGGTCCTGTTCGCGGCGCAGCGCAGCGCTCCAGGTGAATGCCGGCACGTTCGGCAGGTTGTTCCCTGAAACGTCGACGCCGCCGAGGTCGGTGTATTCGGTAAAGATCGCATCGGTCACGCCGACACCGGCACTGGCCTCCCAATGCTCGTCGAGGCGTGCCGCGATGTCGCATTCGAATCCCTGGCTGCGCGCCGCACCGATGTTGTCGAGCATGAAGCGGCCCGGCATGACCGGGTTGGGTACGTCGAGCTGCATATCGTCCCAGTCGACATAAAAGACGGCGACATTCACGCGCAGGCGATTATCCAGCCACGTGGATTTAACGCCGGCCTCATACGTCCAGCTTTCCTCCTCGTCGAATTCGAGCGGTCCGAGAGGTGATAGACTGCGGTTGTAGCCACCCGGCCGAAAGCCCTTGGCGGCGGCAACGTAGGTACGGATGTTGTCAGCGGACTGGTATGAGAGAGTCACACGCGGCAACAGGTCCTCGAATGAATCGCTGAACGAATCGAGCTGCGCAAGTGCAGGCACAAACAACGTCGCTTCGGAGCTGAGGCTGATGTCGGTGCTTTTATTTTCGTGAGAGTAACGCAGACCGGTGCCGAGCTCAAGCCGTTCACTCAGGGTGAAGGTCAGATGGCCGAACAGGCCGAAGCCATAGTCGTCGAGCTCGAAGTCCGCACGGTCGGTAGCGGCGACGCCGCCAGTAAATACGGTGTTGGAGAAGGTTTCCGATTCGTGGTTCAGTTCGGACGAAAACGCGGACACCCCGGCGAGCCAGTGCATGGTTGCAAAACCGAGGTCGACCGGCACATCCTGCGACGAGCTCAAGCGCAGCTCCTGGAACAGTTGCGATTGATCCTCCTCAACGTGGCGGGTCATGATGTTGGCGGGGTCGTTGGCGAAATCAATGTCGGTGGCTTCCTCGGCCGACCACCTTGTGAAACTGCTGATCGAGGTGAAATCAACGTTGGTGCCGATACTGTTGATCGTGACCGACGGCGACACAACGTCACGGTCGGTATAGCCGACGAAGTCGTGGGCGATGCGGTGCGGTTCCTGGCGCAGCCCGTCGAGATCGGCCAGGACATAGTCACCGTCGCGGTCGGCCTGGGCGTACACCGAGAAGACGATTTCCAGGTCGTCGCTGGGCGTCAGCAACAGTTGGGCGCGGCCGAACGTCGTTTCGCGCTCGTCGATATCGGTGCCGTCGATGTTCTTGGTGAAACCGTCGCGGACGCTGTAGATGCCGGCGAGGCCGAAGGCGGTCTGGTCATCGACAACCCTGGCGACCGAGAGGTTGTAGCGTTGCAGGCCGAACTCGCCGATCGTCACACCGCCGCTAGTCCGGTTGTCAGTCGGCTGCCGGGTAATCAGGTGAATGACGCCGCCCAGCGTGTTGCGTCCGTACAGCGTCCCCTGCGGCCCCCGCAGCACTTCGACGCGCTGCAGATCGAGGAACTCGATGTCGATGCTGTTCGGCGTCAGTTGCGGGACGCCGTCGATGTACGTGGTGACCACCGGTTCACCCTGGCCGGAGCCGAGGCCGCGGATAAAGGGGAAAGCGGTGCGCCGGGCGGTCAGCGAGGAGAGATAAAGATTGGGGACGTACAGGGAAACGTCGCGCAGGGAACCGATGTCATGGTCCTGCAGTTGTTCCCGGTCGATGATGCCGATACTCATCGGCACATGCTGCAGCACGCTTTGCCTTTTTTCGGCGACCACCTGGACCGGTGGCAACTCCTGTATCGGTTCGGCGCCGCAGAATACGATTGCTGCGAACGCTGCGGAGATGCCGCCAAAACACCGTCGGCCCCTTTTCGAATTCACTCGATTTCCAACTTTCAGTTTCAATTCGTTCCCCTTCAATAAATTCCTACGGATTCAAGTCGAAGCACGTCAGCTTGCCTTTCGCATTGCGGATATACAGGCAGCCGTTGGCAACGGTCGGCGTCGTCCAGCATTTGCCGCCCACCGGCCGGCCATGATGCAGTTCCTTGTACTCCTCGGGATTCGGATCGGCGATGAACAGATGCCCGGACTCGTTGAGAATTACGAGCTTGCCGTCGGCAATCACTAGCGAGCCGAAACCGATGCCGCGGTGCTGCCACTTCACGTCGCCGGTGGCGGGGTCGACACACACCAGTTTGGCGCGGCTGCCCGATTTGCCGCTGAGTCCGTAGACGTAGCCCTGCCAGAATACGCAGCTGTTGAAATGACTGCGCATGGCCTTGTTGCGCCACAATCCCTCGACGTTGCCATTGCGAACCCGTGCCACGGTGGCGCCTGTACCGTAGCCGGAGGAGACGAAGAAACGATTGCCCATGAAAATCGGGTCCGCAGCATTGACGTCGTAGGAGGTTGCCCAGGCGAACTGCCAGAGTTCCCTGCCGGAGCGCGGGTCGAGCCCGACAACCCGCTTGCCGGTGAAAATCGCAATCTGCGGTTTGCCGTCCAGCTTCACCGGCACCGGCGTGGCGTATCCGGCATCGTTGCTGCCGGTGGCCCAGAGCGTCTTGCCGCTGTCGGCATCGAGGCCGACACCGCCACTGCCGACGTTGTAGACGGCGACCTTGCCGACCACGGTGGCCGAGCCCGAAAAACCCCAGCTCGGCGGGGCCGCTTCGAATTCGCCGGCGTGGCGCTCCCAAAGGACGTCGCCGGTGGCGGCGTCGAGACAGATCATGTGGCCTTCGCGGCTGAGCGTGTAAACCTTGCCGCGCTTGATGGTCGGCGTGGCGTTGGGGCCGCCCTCGTACATCCTGGGGTCGAGCTTGCAGGCGTAGGTGTGGCTCCAGGCGCCGCCGCCGGTCTCTTCGTCCAGGCAGACAATGTGGTCGGTCCCCTTCTTGTTGCCCATGGTGTAGACGCGGCCGTCGACAACGGTGACGGCAGAAAATCCGGTATGCACATCGGCCCGCCACTTCTCCTTCATATTGACGAAATCGAGATCGGCTTCCGGCGAGACGCCGTTGTATCCGGGGCCGCGGAACTGTGGCCAGTCGGCGCTGTGGACCACTGTCGTGGCGACACACAGGCAAACAGTATAGAGCAGTTTCATGAATGCCTTCGGGCAGTGACACAGGGTTGCAAGTGCAGGTGCCCCGCACGTCGATCCGTGCATGTTGAGGCTGATGGGGTGATATAATAGGCTTCCTTTTACTGTAGGCGAGTCGCGGCGGCAAGAATTTGCGCTGTTCGGTGCCGGCCGGTAATTTCGGCAGGAACCGAATGGGGCAGATAATAATCATCCAAACCTTTGATTTTTCACGCGTCCCAGCTATACTGCGGGGTTTCGTGTCGACCCTCACCCGGCGTCTTTTCCTGGCGTTTACAGTTGACGTTCGAAGGCCGGCGCGACGGCACTTTCCTCTATCAACCATCCACCAAGCGTAACGGTTCAATGCAAACTGTTGTCCAGATTTCTCTTGACCTCACCAACATTCCCGAAGCGCTGGAGACGGCGGCGATGGCTCGTCGTGCCGGTGTCGACTGGCTGGAAGCGGGCACCCCCTTGATCATCGCCGAAGGCATGAACGGGGTGCGTGCCTTGTGCGAGCAGTTTCCAGGCGTCCCGCTGGTTGCCGACCTCAAGACAATGGACGGCGGCTGGTTGGAGGCGGAGATCATGGCCAAGGCCGGCGCCACCCACGTGGTCGTCATGGAGCGGGCCCACCCGGAAACAATCAAATGCGTGGTACAAGCCGGTAACGACTTCGGCATCAAGGTGATGGGTGACAACCTGGGGGCCGAAAGCATGGTTGACTCGGCCCGGCGCCTCGAAGAGTATGGCTGCGGCTATGTCATTCACCACGTTGGCTACGACGAGCGCCGCGGCATCGCGGCGGCGGGACAGCGCCAGCCGTCACCCCTGGATCAGCTGCAGGCGGTTGTCGACGCCGTGTCGATCCCGGTCCAGGCAGTTGGCGGGCTGACTACGGAACAGGCCATGTGTTCACCGGAGTATGGTGCGCCGCTGGTCGTTCTTGGGGCGCCACTGACAATTGAAGCCGATACATTCACAACCTCCCAATCCGACGACCTCGAAGGCCAGCTGCGCATGATCTGCGAGCACGTGCATGCCTATGGCGACGTCGGACCACAGGATTGAACCAAGCGAAACCGGGGCTGCGCCAGCCATGCCACTCTCCGCCTTTCCCAAATGCTTCCTCGATGCCATGTGCGTGGACCGAACCATGACGGTGGACGACTGGATCGGCATGACGGCCGATCTCGACGTCGACGGCCACGAGTTTTACACCGGTTTTCTGCCGCTCGAGGACGACACCGAGCTGACCCGCATCCGCCAGCTCGCGGAGGCTACGGGCAAGCCGGTCGTGATGATGTGTGCGTCGTCTGATTTCACGTTACCGGAAGCCGCCGATCGGCAGCGCGAAATCGAGAGGATGCAGACGGCGATACACGCCACCGCAACGCTTGGCGGCAAATACTGCCGGGTGCTGTCGGGCCAGCGCCGGCCGGAAGTCGGCCGCGACGAGGGCCTGGGCTGGGTGGCAGATTGTATTGGGACGCTGTTGCCGGCCGCCGAGGCTGCCGGGGTGACCTTGATCCTCGAGAACCATTACAAGGACAACTTTTGGGACTAACCGGAATTTGCGCAGAAGATCGACATGTTCCTGGCACTCCTCGAGCGGATCGACGACTCCCCGTGGTTCGGCGTCAATTACGACCCGTCGAACGCGATTATCGCCGGTGACGATCCGATCGAACTGCTCGAAGCGGTCAAGCACCGGGTGGTTACCATGCATGCCAGCGACCGCTACCTGGAAGGCGGTACACTGGAGCAGTTGAGCCAGATGGACGCCCACCCGATGAGCGGCTACGCCGACATGGTGAAGCACGGCGTCATCGGCTGCGGGCTGAACGATTACGACCGTATCTTCAGCATCCTGCGGGATGTCGGCTTCGCGGGCTGGGTCTCGATCGAGGACGGCCCGGACCCGGAGGTGGGCCTGCAGGATATTACCGATTCCGCCGTCTTCCTGCGGCAGAAAATGTCTGAGTACGGCCTGCCGTAACACTTTTGCCGCCACCCTGCGGCGACACGGTTTTTCGCCAGGGCGATGCCGGCAAACACTCCTACGCCGTCGAATCGGGGCAGATCGATATCATCGACGAAATCGACGGCAGCGAAGAGAAGGTCGGCCGGCTTGCACCGATGATTGTTTCGGGGTGAAATTTCATTGTTCAAGAATGTCCCGCGCACCACGGCCGCCTGCGGCAACCGGAGTGCTGGTGCCCGGGAAGAGCGACACGATGCGGTTGATCGGGGCGTCGTACAGTTCGCCTCAAAGATCGATCGCACCGGGCGTCATCAACCCCGGTTGCCCGGCAGATCCCGGAGGGACAGGTGCTCCAACTTTTTGCCATCCTCGCACTCCTGCTTCTTCTTGCAATCGGCGTCACTGTAGCACTCTATGAGTTCCTTGGCTGGAAGGGGCTGGCGTTGGCGTTCGTGCTCAACCTGGCTGCCATCTGGTTTGGCATCATCCTTGTCGGCAAGGCAATCGGGACCTTGATCGCCGGCCCGTTCAAGGCCAAAGGCCGCGTCCTGGAGAACGCCTCCATCGAGACCAACAGCATCGTTGCGGCAGCGGTGCCCGACTACCCGCGCGACAGCAGCGGTTATGATGACGAGGATGATGAGGATATGGCCGGGTACTGCCGGATCGATCAGGCGGACTTCGAGAATCGCCGCTGGTACACGCTCGACGTCACCGTCCGGCCGGCGGCGTCCGGGGGCGGGGAGTGTACGCCCTTTCAGCATTGGCAGCCGACCGGGCTCGAGCTCGTACATATCGACAAATTGCCGATGAGCCTCGACGACGATGACGACGACGGCGGCGACGAATACGGCGCCTGCCGCATCCACCACACCGCGGTGTGGGCCAACGGTGCGTTTCGCCCGGCCGATGACCTCGGGTCGGCCCGCGACGGGGACGCTGAAGACGAAGATGACGAATTCGACGACGGCGAGTTGTTCGGCAAGGTGACTGGCGAGCAGCGGTTGCGTTTGCTTATCGGCGTCCTGCCGAACGCCGATACACTCAAATTCGCCTACTACTTCGAGCAATTCGGCCGTGTCGACGTGCCGCGATGAGTGAAGTAGCGGCGCGCGCCACGGTGATGCAGCCTTCCCCGAATGATTTGAGACCGCCCTGCCGGCAGCCATTTGCAATCACCCTGTTGCGGGCTTTATTACAACCTCATATTTCAATGCCGGACAACTTCGTTCATCCGTACAGCCACAGGAGAACCCATGGCAACCGTAGGTATTCCCAAATTCATCGGCGCCGAAGTCAAGAGGCGCGAAGATCCCGCCCTCGTCAGGGGCCAGGGCAACTATGTTTCCGATATCTCGCTCGACGGCATGCTACAGATGGTTATTCTGCGCAGCCCGGTGGGCCACGCGAAGATCGAGTCGATAGAGACCGGCAAAGCTGCCGCGCTGGCCGGCGTGCACGCGGTGTGGACCGCGGAGGATGTCTCCAAGCATTGCGACAAGCCGATCCCGATGGTCGTCGACATGGACGCTTTCTTCTCGGAATACCAGACGACCGAACGCTTTCTGCTGACCTCCGGTGAAGTCCTCTACGTCGGTGACCCGATCGCCCTTGTCGTTGCCGATGACCTGGCCACCGGCCTCGCCGCCCTCGAGGAGATCGAAGTGGAGTATAACGACCTGCCGGTCACTGTCGGTATCGAAGAATCCCTGGCCAGCGGTGCACCGACCGCCTGCGAGTCGTACACCAGCAACCAGGCCTTCTACTCGACCAAAGACGTCGGCGACGTCGACAAGGTTTTCAGCGAGGCCGACGTTGTGGTCGATGTTCGCGTCGACAACCAGCGCCTCATCCCCAGCGCCATCGAGCCGCGTGCCGTAGTTGCGAAGTACGACGGGGAGACATCCGAATACACGTTGTGGTCGACCACGCAGATGCCGCATCTGCTGCGCGGTGAAGTGGCCCCGCTGCTTGGTGTCGATGACGACAAGCTGCGGGTCATCGCACCGGATGTCGGCGGTGGATTCGGTGCCAAGGCGAACGTTTATCAGGAAGAAATCCTGGCCCCGATCATGGCCAAAGCCCTCGGCCGGCCGGTCCGCTGGGTCGCCTCACGCCAGGAAGACAACACCGCTACGGTGCATGGCCGTGCCCACGTCGACTACATGTCGTTCGCCGCCAGCAAGGACGGCCGTATCCAGGGCGTCAAGTTCTCGATGTACGCGGATGTCGGCGCCCGCTACACGCGCATGACGCCGCTGATTCCGCCGCTGGCGATGTGGATGTCCACCGGCTCCTACGACGTTCAGACGCTGCGCTACGAGATCATCGGGGTTTTCACCAACACGGTGACGACCGAGGCCTACCGCGGCGCCGGCCGGCCCGAAGCGATTCACATTGTTGAACGAACGGTTGACAAGCTGGCGCACACGCTCGGTCTCGACCCGACCGAAGTGAGGCGGAAGAATTTCATCCAGCCCGACCAGTTCCCGTACGACACGCCCTCGGGCATGCGTTACGACTCCGGCGAGTACGAGCGCGCCATGGACAAGGCTCTCGAGCTGGTCGACTACAAGGCCCTGCGCCAGCGCCAGGAAGAGCAACGCAAAGCCGGCGGCCCGCTTATGGGCATCGGCGTTTCCACCTACATCGAAATCTGCGGCTTCGGGCCGCATGAGTACGCCAACGTCACCGTCGGGAAAGACGGCTCGGTGACGGTGCTGACCGGCAGCTCACCCCATGGCCAGGGCCACATCACGACCTGGTCGCAGCTGGCGGCGGACACCCTGCAGGTGCCGATCGAAAAAATCACTGTGAAGCATGGCGACACCGGTGTTGTTCCCGACGGTGTCGGCACCTTCGGCAGCCGCAGCGCGCCGGTTGGCGGCGTCGCGGTGTTCAACAGCGCCAAGGCGGTGGCAGAGAAGGCCGGCAAGGTCGCCGCCCACCTGCTCGAAGCCGCCGCCGACGACGTTGTCCTGGAGGACGGCAGTTTTCATGTCAGTGGTGTGCCGCAACGCACGATCCCCTGGGACCAGGTGATCGAGGCGGCCAATTCCGGCAGCCTGCCCGACGATGTCGACTGCGACTTGAGCTCCGAAGATGTTTTCACGGTCGAGCCGCAGTGCGAGACCTTCCCGTTCGGCTGTCACGTCTGTATTGTCCAGATCGATCCGGAAACCGGCCTGCTGACGATCGAGCGCTACGTGACGGTCGATGACTGCGGCCCGGTGATCAATCCGATCATCGTTGACGGGCAGGTCCACGGCGGCCTCGTCCAGGGACTCAGCCAGGCGCTGTTCGAAGATGCGATTTATGACGACGACGGCAATCTCCTGACCAGTTCGTTCATGAACTATGCCTTGCCGCGTACCCAGATGCTGCCGCATTTCGAGACCAACCGTACCGAGACCCCGACACCGAACAATCCGTTAGGCATCAAGGGTATTGGCGAAGCGGCAACCATCGGATCGACCCCGGCGGTTGTCAATGCCGCGGTCGATGCCGTGAGTCATCTCGGCATCACCCATCTCGACATGCCGCTGACGCCTGAGCGCCTCTGGCGTGCCATCCAGGACGCTTGAGCGGCTGGCGGCGCGGCGCCGACACCGGATGCGGAATCCGCAGGCATCAGCCGGCGGCGTTTAACGCATTGACTTGAGGAAAGAACCATGCGCCGGACGCTCTTGGACAAAGTCTGGGACGCCCACGCCGTGCGTGAACTGCCGAACGGGCAGACGCAACTGTTCATCGGGCTGCACCTGATTCACGAGGTCACCAGCCCGCAGGCCTTTGCCATGCTGCGCGACCTCGAGCTGCCGGTGCGCTATCCCGGTCGCACCTATGCCGCCATCGATCATATCGTCCCGACCGATGACCAGGCGCGGCCGTTCGTCGATTCCCTGGCGGAAGAAATGACCAGGAGCCTGACCGCTTCCTGCCGCGAACACGGTATCGAGTTCTACGACCTGACCAGTGGTGAACAGGGTATCGTCCACGTCATCGGCCCGGAGAAAGGCCTGACCCAGCCCGGCATGACGATTGCCTGTGGCGACAGCCACACGTCGACGCACGGCGCTTTCGGCGCCATCGCCTTCGGCATCGGCACCAGCCAGATCCGCGACGTGCTCGCCTCGCAGTGCCTGGCCATGTCGAAGCCGGAGCTGCGGCAGATCAAGGTGACCGGCGCTCTGCAGCCTGGCGTCTACGCCAAGGACGTCGTGCTCGCCATCATCCACGCGCTCGGCGTCAAGGGCGGTGTCGGCTACGCCTACGAGTACGCCGGCCCGGTGATCGAGGCGATGACTATGGAAGAGCGCCTCACGGTGTGCAACATGAGTATCGAAGGCGGTGCCCGGTTCGGCTACATCAACCCCGATGCCACCACCATTGAATACCTGCGCGACCGCCACTTTGCACCGGCAGAGGGGTTCGACGCTGCCAGCGATTACTGGCGCCAGACGGCTTCCCATCCGGACTGCGGCTACGACGACATCGTCGAGCTCGCGGGCGAGAGCATCGAGCCGATGGTGACCTGGGGCATCAACCCCGGCCAGGCCGTCCCGGTCAGCGGCCGGCTGCCGGTGCCCGGGGAGCATCCCGACGAAGCGGCATCGTACCAGGAAGCGCTGGACTACATGGGCTTTGAAGCTGGCCAGTCGATCAACGGCACGCCGGTCGACATCGCCTTTGTCGGCTCCTGTACGAACGGCCGTATTTCCGACCTGCGCATCGCTTCACAGGTGGCCAGGGGCAACAAGGTGGCGAAGGGCGTCAAGGCGTTGATCGTGCCGGGGTCCATGAGTGTGCGGCGCCAGGCTGAGGCCGAGGGCCTGCATGAAATCTTTCAGGAGGCCGGCTTCGAGTGGCGCCAGCCCGGCTGCTCGATGTGCCTGGCGATGAATCCGGACAAGCTGCAGGGCCGCGAGGTCTGCGCCTCGTCCAGCAACCGAAACTTCAAAGGTCGCCAGGGCAGTCCTACCGGTCGCACTTTGCTGATGAGCCCGGCCATGGTCGCCGCTGCCGCGATTGCCGGTGCAGTCGTCGATGTCCGTACAACCATGAGCGCCGCCCGGTCATGAACGATGCAATCGTCGAAAAAATAAGTGGCGTCGCGGTGCCTTTGCGAGGCGACAATATTGATACCGACCGCATCATCCCGGCGCGGTATCTGCGCTGTGTCACGTTTGACGGGCTCGGTGAACACGCCTTCGAAGACGACCGCAAACAGGACCCCGGCCACCCGTTCAACCAGGAACGTTTCGACGGCGCCTCGATCCTCATCGTCGGCCGCAATTTCGGCTGCGGTTCGTCGCGCGAACACGCCCCGCAATCGCTGCACAAGCGGGGTATCAAGGGGGTCATCGGCCAGTCCTTCGCCGAGATTTTTTTCGGTAACTGCAATGCCATGGGCATCCCTTGCATGACGGTGGATGCGGACACCTGCGAGACCCTGTTCGCCGCTGCCGGGGCCGATCCGCCGCCGCTCTTCGAGATCGACGTGTCCGCCGGCACTATCAGCTTCGGCGACCGCAGCGTCCAGGGCGGCATGCCGAGCGGCCCCCGCAAATCATTTCTCACCGGTACCTGGAATGCCACGGCAGTTCTGCTCGAGGCCGCTGACCACACCGACGAAGTGGCGTCGAAATTACCGTACATCACGGGTTTCTGAGGTTGTGCGGCTGACCGTGCATTGTCATGGCACCGCCACGGATGATCTGTTAGAGTAACACCTTGTCGATATCGAATTCACCGTTACCGGTAAACAGAGAACATGCCGTTGACCTTGCAACAGCAATTGGGTGAGCTCGAGGATCAGTTGATTCTGGGCGAGATCCTTGATAGCGATTATAAGCAGCGCAAGTGGAAAATCATCAAGCAGTTCCGTGAGCACGGCGAGATCGTTCGGGCCACCAGCCAGGTACAGCTCGCTGAGGTCGTCGACTCCTGCGGCAAGATTTTCTGCCCCGTGCCCGCGGGCCCCTTTGTGTACGGACCCGACAACGACTACGGCGAGACCAAGGCAACCTATTACTGCTCGAAATATCCCGTTACCGTGAAGGAGTTCCTCGAGTTTCTCGGCGATAGCGGCTGGCCGTATACGGAAGAGGACATCGAGGCGTTGCTGCTTGTTTCGCAGGAAGAGGATTGCCCTGCCAGCCACCTGAGCTTCAACGATGCCAAGGGGTATTGCCGCTGGCTGCGCCGCAAGACCCAGGAGTATTATGCCTTGCCGTTGGAACTCGAATGGGAAAAGGCGGCGCGTGGCGAGGACGGCCGCTATTACCCCTGGGGCAACGAGGAACCGACCCCCGCATGGGCCTGTTATCTGCCCGAAGACGCAGAAAACAATGGCACCGTGCCGGTGGGGAGCCTGGAGAAAAACAGCAGCCCGTACGGCTGTGCCGGCATGGTCGGCAACGTCTGGGAATGGTGTCTCGATTCGATCGACGACCCGCGTGATCCGCACATCCTGCGCGGCGGCTCGTGGTGCAACACCGTCGACTATGCCAATTGCCTGGCGCGCACCTATTCCTATCCGCCTGACAAGCGCATCGACTACGGCGGCATTCGTCTGCTTTACCTCACCGAAGAGATGGTCAACGCCTACCGCAAGGCGGACGACGACGACGATGGCGCCACCGGCAACAACGTCGACCTCACGGTCGTCCGTTTCAGCGGCAAGCAGAAAAACCCCGCCGCAACCGGGGAACAATCAGGTCTCGCCGCTGCTCTTGACAGCGCCGCCAAGGAAGCCGCCAAGGACCAGTCGAGCCCGTCGTCGAAAAAATCGGCCAAGGAGAAAACGGTCGTCGTATTGGATGGCCAAATGGTGGGAATGGAGAAGGCCAAGGTGAAAGCGCCTGTCGCCGCCCCTGTCGTCCGGCCCACGGCCGGGGCCTCAGATGCACCCGGGATGCAGACACCCGCGTCGGAGGACGCCCTGCAGGACGATGAACCGGCCGAAAGGTTGACCATGAGTTCTGCGGCCAACGATCTGCTTGCCGATGCCATCGGTAAGGCCGGCGAAGATTTACTTCGGAAGAAGCGTGACCAAGGGATCAAGCCGAAATCCATCAAACGCGGCGAACAACTCAAAGACCCTGATACCGGTACAAATGTCAGTAGCCGGACGGGCCTCAAGCCAGCGCCGGGGCAGAAGAAGAAGGCAGGGCCCGAGCTGCAATTCCTCGATCCCAATACCAAAGAAGTGATGGAGGAGACAACCCAGTTCACTACGAACCAGGTTTTTGACACGCTCGACGAATTCGCCGTCACCGACGCTGACGGCGGCACCACGGCCGACCATACGCCGTTGACCTATGCAGCCTTCGCGATCTGGTGCCTGCTGCTGCTCTTCCTCATCGGGCTCGCCTGCTGGAAGTATCTCGCCTGACTTCGGGCCGGGCGTTGTGGATTTGTTGCCCGGCGCATTCCTGCCTGCGTTTCACCATGGCGCTGTTCGATGGATGACATGACAGAGAATTCGGCGCATATTGCAGCCATGGAACGACGCTGGATTATGGCGGACACCGATCTCCATCGCCGGACTTTTCTCAAGGGGATTATTGCCGGTCTCGCAGCCCTGCCGCTGGTGCCGCGTGTCGACGCAGCCCTGGCCGCCTGGCTCGACGGCCTGGCGACCGATCTGGCTGCCAGCACCGCATCCGGAAATTACTGGCAACGCCTGCGTCAGGAGTTCCTCACGCCCGCGCGCCTGCTGCATTTCAATACCGGCAGCCTGGGCGCCACGCCGCGCGCGGTGATCGACGCCGTTGCCGACTACATGCGCGAGCTGGAACGCGACCCTGTCGGTCAGGCCTGGGGGCCGATGCTGCAACTGACCGAGGCGGTCCGGCACGAAGCGGCGGCTCTGATCGGTGCCGACCCGGAGGAGTTGGCGATCGTTCGCAACACGACCGAGGCCATGAACACGATCGCATCGGGCGTCGACCTGTCACCCGGCGACGAAATCCTCACGACCGACCATGAGCATGCCGGCGGCATGATCTGCTGGCAGTACCTGGCGGAGCGGACGCAGGCCAGGATCGTTCAACTGGAAATGCCGGTCCCGGCGACCAGTGCGGATGAGTTGGTCGCCCGCGTCGCTGAACATCTCAACGAGCGCACGCGAATATGCAGCTTCAGCCATGTCGATACGTTGACCGGCGTGCGCCTGCCCCTGGCGCGGATCGCCGAATTGACACGGCCGCGCGGCATCCTGCTGGCATGCGATGGTGCCCAGGCGCCCGGCATGCTGCAGGTCGATGTCCACGCACTGCAGGTCGACACCTACGCTTCGAGCAGTCACAAGTGGATGCTCGCACCAAAGGGCTCCGGTCTGCTGTATGTGCGTCGCGCCGTGCAGGACCGTGTGCGGCCGCCGCTGCTGCGATCGGGGTTCGGCAGCTATTCAGGCTCGAGCGGCACCCGCAACGTGCCCCACATTCTCGGGCACGGCCTGGCAGTCGACATGCACCGGCTGTTGACGCCGCAGAAAATTGAGCACCGCTGCCTGGCGCTGCGCGACGGACTGGCGCAGCGGCTGCAGGAGCTGCCCGGTGCCCGTATCCTCAGCCCCACCGCGGTCGAGCTGCGCTCGGCCCTCCTCGCGGTGACTTTCGAGGGCAAAGCCGCCGGCGACATTTATCGTGCCTTGCGTGAGCGAGACATTGTTGCCAAGGCCTTGCCGGCCACCATGGTAGTTACTGACGCACTGCAGTCGCGCAATTACAACGCCGTGCGCTTTTCAACTCACATCTACAACAGCGAAGCCGAGCTCGACCGCCTGACAGAAGCGCTGGCGCAGTTGACGAGGTGACTCGCGGCGCTCAGGCCTCTGCCGCGCCGGTGGGCGCGGCCGCTGGTTTGTCTGTGTCGTCGTCCATCGCTTCGTTTGAGGACATCACCGCCGCCCAGTGATGGGCCAGCAGCAGCATCGCCACGGGTGCGATATGGAGCGTCAGCCGCGGCTGCGTACGATGGACGATAATGTCCCAATTGCCGGGACGGATCACGTAGACGTAGAGGTACAATGCGAAGTGTGCCAGCACGAAGCTCCACAGCACCAGGATCTGGGCCTTGCCGGATCGGCGGGCGGTGACTGCAGCAAGTACCGGCAGGACGAACCACAGGCCGTTCCAGCTCCGCCAGTCACCGACGTAACTCCACATCTGCCCGAGGATCAGCGGCAGTCGCGACCACGGGATTTCGGTGATCGTGATCGCCGGCACGTATATCGGGGCTCTCGGCAAGGTCGAGGCAAACATAAACCAGGGTGCGGCAATGCCGATGACGACTGCGAAGAACACCGGAACCCACTTCAGCCGTTTGATGTCGCGCCTTGCCAGTGCGACGACGCAGAGGCCGCCGGCGAACAATCCCATGAAGGCGATACCCTCGCGCTTGCAGAACAGACAGCAGGTCGCGAAGAACATTGCCTGCACCAGATGCCGCGGCTGGTTCAACGCCGTCCAGCGCACAATGAAAAGCACTGCACCGAAGTAAAACATCGACAACGGCACGTCGGCCATGCCGGTGCCGGCCGACCGTACCAGTGCCGGCATCAGTGCAAAGAGCGACAACAGCAAAGCCGCACGCCAGGCCGGCAGTTTATCGCGCATGCCGGCATAGAGCATCAGCAACAGCGCGATGTAGATCAGCGGAAAGACCGCCTTGACCAGGACATCCTCGATATTGCCCGTAAACCCGTTCACCCCGGCTGCAACAAAAGGAACCATCAACGGATAGCGTTGATGCAGCGGGAGGAAATGCGGATTGTGGAAATAGTCGGCCGTCGCCAGTGGATCGGTGGTCACGGCTCGCGTCTTCATCCCCCAGAGCAGGTAGCCGTCCCATTCGTACCAGACATGGCCGAGCGCATGCACCGAAACGATCGCCAACCCGAGCAGCGCCGGCAGCAGCAGCACAAACACCGTGATCATTTCTCGAGGGGAAGTCGATGATTCCTGCCGTGCCGGGATCAGCTTGCGACCGCGGTTCGCCAGGACCGCGATCAGGGCGATCGCAACGATTGCGATGATCGCACCGCCCAGGCGCGAGGGGGCCAGTCCGGTCATCGACAACCAGAACCAGCACAGCCCGACACCGCCGATTCCGAAGGCCAGCACGCGTGCCGCAAGTTCGTGCAGCGGTAATGTCGGCGATTCCGCCAGGGCCAGCGCCAGTGCCATGCCAAGCACGATAAAGACAAGCAGATACAGGATCAGCCAGATCATTGCGGCACCGTCTCGACGCGGCGGGCCGTCCTTTGGATCCGGCCGTCCTCGTAGAAGAAAGTCACGACGTGGTGAATGCCGTGCAGCCGCAGCCAGTCGTCGTCCGGCAAGCGGTTATTCGAGATGATCGACTCGGCGTCGGTCAGGACGGCGTCGGGCGGTGCCACATAGACCTTGCGTGGATGCAGAACGTAGGCAGCGCGCATGAAGAAGACGTAAATCTGCTTGCCGTCCTTCCCGGGGTCGATGCCGTCGAAGTGGATGAAGAGATTGCCGTCCGGCGCCAGCCGGCGGAACAGGTCGTCGATCGCGGGCAGGTAACCGCGGTCGAACCGGTAGCTCTCGAGTTTCTCGTCGACTGCCGGGCCCTCTGCCCTGGCCCCGAGCATGTCCCGATTGAACGCCACTCCTGTGACACCGTGCCAGACGCCGAAAAGCAGCAGTGCGACAAGGATGCCGGCGATTCCCCGGTCGATCTGTTTTACTGATTGCCCATCCACAGTTCCAGCACCACCAGTGCGAAGATCGCATAACTGTAGTCTGCCCGGCTGGCGCCGTGTTCGTCGATCAGCCATTGCAGCCGTGACCGGTCGAAGAAGCCGTCGTTGACCAACCTGCCCTCAGTCAGCAGCGCCTGTGTCTGGTCGCGCCAGTCGCGGCGCAGCCAGCGCGCCAGCGGCACGCCGAATCCCATCTTGCGGCGCGAGAAAATCTCTTCAGGCAGCAGGTCGCGAAAGGTATCCATGAGAATGCGTTTGCGCGTCATGCCCTGTTGTTTCCAGTGATCCGGCAGTGCCAGTGCCAGCTCGACGACGTCGGGGTCCAGGAACGGGCTGCGGACCTCGAGTCCGTACGCCATCGACGCCCGATCGACCTTGACCAGGATGTCGTCGCACAGATACGTCTTGAGATCAACTTCCATGATGCGGTCGATCAGTGCTTTCGGCGGCCCGGGATCGTGGCCCTCGAGAAAGGACACGGTTGCGGGCCATTCTGTCTCCAGCAACCGCGGCCCGTACAGCGACTGCTTCAACGGCGACGGACACCGGGAAATGAGGCGCAGATAGCGATCGATACCGTCCTCCTCGGAAATTTCCAGCAACCGCTGCAGCCGTCCGAAGAAGGTGCGTTCCTCGGTCTTCGGCGGCAGCATCCGGCGCATCGCCCGGCCGAGGCCGCGGCGCATGGGGCGCGGCACCAGCGCCATGCACCGGCACAGCTTCATTATCCGATAGCGATAATAGCCGCCGAACAGCTCGTCCGCCGCATCGCCGCTCAGCGCCACCGTCACATGTTCGCGCGTGAACCGGCTGAGCAGCGACATGGGCAGCATGGAAGCGTCACAGAACGGCTCCTCGAAATCGCCGACGATACGCTGCAGGTGACTGAAATCGTTGGGTGCCACTTCCAGGAAGTGGTGGTCGGTAGACAGGTGGCCGGCAACCGTTTCGGCATAGGCGCGTTCATCGTATTTTTTCTCCGGGAACCCGATCGAGAACGTTTGAGTCCGCGTCCCCGCCTGGCTGGCGAGCGCACAGACCAGGCTGGAATCGACGCCGCCGGAAAGAAACAGCCCGACCGGCACATCTGCCACCAGCCGTCGTTTTACGGCCGCCTGCAGCCGTTCGCGCACGGCGCCACAGGCGGCGCCGTATTCCCCTCCGAAATCGCTGGTGACCGACGGTTCCCAGTAGCGGGTCATCGCCAGCGAGGCACCATCCCAGAGGGCATAGTGCGCCGCCGGGAATTTGCGGACTCCGCAATAAATAGTGCGCGGTGTCGGGATGTACTGATATTCGAGATAGTCATGGACCGCGGCGCCGTCAACGCGGGTATCGACCCAGTCCACGACGCGCAGCGACGCCGGACCGCTGGCGAAGGCGAAGCGGCACCCTTCCCGGGCATAAAACAGCGGCTTCTGTCCGAGGCGGTCGCGGGCCAGGAAGATGTGGCCGGAATCGACATGCACAATGGCGAATGCGAACATGCCGTTGAGCTCGTCCAGCATCGCCGGGCCGCGTTCCTCGTACAGGTGCAGCAGAACTTCGGAGTCGGTCTCGGTTTTCAGGGTGTGGCCGTTGCGGATGAGCCGTTGCCGCAGTGCCGTGTAGTCGTAAATTTCACCGTTGAAAACAAGTGCCAGGGTCCGGTCCTCGTTGTACAGCGGCTGCCGGCCGCCGGCAAGGTCGATGACCGACAACCGCCGATGCACCAGGCCGACGGCGTCGTGCACAGCGGTATCGCCATCGTCCGGCCCGCGCTTGACCAGCGGTACGGCCATCGCCGCGAGCAACTCAAAGCCGGGCGGACGTTCAGGATTGAAAATGCCAGCGATCCCGCACATGGAAGATTTGCAGATTTTCGTTTTGGAATTTCGGTTTGAAAACCAGGCAAAACACAGCACTACACCATAATGCGCCAATACGCTTTGGACTATCGGCGACGTAACAACGATGTAACAGGAAATCTAAAGGATGCTATAGTTTGACCCGTGCGGGGGAACGAATGGAAACGTACAAGCAGCAGTTCATCGAGTTCATGGTGGCTTCCGACGCCCTGGTGTTCGGAGAGTTCGTAACCAAGAGCGGCCGGCAGACGCCGTACTTCATCAACAGCGGCAACTTCGCGGACGGCCCGCGCATCGCGCAGCTCGGCCAGTGGTACGCGCGCGCCATCAACGACCGGGTAGGCAGCGGCTGCGACAACCTGTACGGCCCGGCTTACAAGGGCATTCCGCTGGCGGTGACGACGGCCGCGGCGCTGTGGAACTTGTTCCAGCATCGCGTCACCTACACGTTCAACCGCAAGGAGGAAAAGGCCCACGGCGAAAAAGGCGCCCTCGTCGGGCATCGCTATGTTGGCGGCGAGAAGGTCCTGATCATTGAGGATGTCGTTACGGCGGGCACATCGGTACGCGAGTCGCTGACGCTGCTCAAGGCGGTGGCCGACGTCGAGGTCGTCGGCGTGATGGTCTCGGTGGATCGCCAGGAACGTGGGCAGGGCGAGCGCTCGGCCCTGGACGAGCTGCAGGACGAACTGGGCATCCCGACCGGCGCGATCGTCACGCTGGACGAAATCATTGAGCACCTGGACGGCCGCGAAGTCGCCGGCCGTGTCCTGGTCGACGACGAGATGCGCGGCAGAATCGCTGCCTACCGCGACCAGTACGGCGCCCGGTAAAGCGGGTGCGGCAGCGCCGGCGCGATGGCAATCAGCCCAGTACCGCCTTTATTCGGCGGACACCGCGGCTCGAGCTTTCTTCCTTCTTGATCTTGAAGCGGCCGAGCGTGTTACTGTTTTCCACGTGCGGGCCGCCGCAGATCTCCTTGCTGTAGCCGCCGATCGTGTAGACACTGATGCGTTCGCCATAACGTTCCTCGAACAGCCCGATGGCGCCGCTTGCCTTGGCCTCGTCCAGGGTCATCTCGTCGCGGCTCACCGGGTGGCTCGCCTCGATTTGCTTGTTGACGATCGCTTCAACTTCGGCCAGCTGCTCTTTCGTCACCTTTTCCGGGTGCGAAAAATCAAAGCGCAACCGGTCTGCCGTGATGTTCGAGCCTTTCTGTGCGACGTGCTCGCCGAGCACGTCGCGCAACGCCTGGTGCAGCAGGTGGGTGGCCGTATGCAGCCGGGTGGTGTGCTCGGAATGATCCTGCAGGCCGCCTTTGAACTTGTCTTCGGCGCCCAGGCGCGAGGTGTCCTGGTGTTTTTCGAAGGCCTTGTTATAGCCCGTTTCGTCGACCGTGAAATCACGCTCGCCCGCCATCTCGACGGTCAGCTCCAGGGGGAAGCCATAGGTCTGGTAGAGGTCGAAGGCCTTGCGACCGCTGATGATTTTCTTTTCGACGTGCGGCGGAAATTTCTCGACCATTTTGTTGAACTCGCGCTCGCCGCGTTCGAGTGCGGCGGCGAACTGCTGTTCCTCGAGCTCGAGCTCCTTGAGAATGACATCGCTGTGTTGTGAGAGTTCCGGATAGATATCGCTGTACTCTTTGATCACGACCTCGCCGACCTGGGTGCAGAACGGGCTGCCCGTGGCGATCCCGAGCCGGCGACCTTCACGCACTGCCCGCCGGATCAGGCGGCGCAGGATATAACCCTGGCCGAGGTTGGACGGCGTGATGTCTGTCGCCAGGATGAAGGTCGCCGACCGCAGGTGCTCGGCAACGGCGCGGCCGCTGCGTTCCTGGCGCGGGTCGGCATGGCCGGACAATTCCTTGAGCCTGTCGAACAGCGGCGTGAACAGCTCGGTGTCGTAGCAACTGGCGCAGCCTTGCAGGATGGCGGTAACCCGCTCGACGCCCATGCCGGTATCGACATTCATCTGCGTGAGCGGTTCGAAGGTGCCGTCGGCCGTCTTGTTGTACTGCATGAAGACGTCGTTCCAGATCTCGACCCACTGCTTGTTTTCGGAATCGAAGGTCTCGGGCGCCGATCCGTCGCCGGCCCAGTAGAACATCTCGGTGTCCGGTCCGCACGGCCCGGTATGGCCGGCCGGGCCCCACCAGTTGTCCTTCTTTGGCAGTTTGGCGATACGTGTTTCGGCGACGCCGAGCGACTGCCATTTGTCGAAGGACTCCTGGTCGAGTGGCGCATCGTCGTCGCCGGCGAACACACTGAAAGCGAGACGGTCGACGGGCAGGTTGAGGTAGTCGCTGGAGGTCAGGTACTCGAAGCTGAACTCGATCGCCTCCTGTTTGAAATAGTCGCCGAGCGACCAGTTGCCGAGCATTTCGAAGAAGGTCAGATGCACGTCGTCGCCGACTTCTTCGATGTCGCCGGTGCGGATGCACTTCTGGTAGTTCACCAGGCGGGGCCCGGAAGGATGCGGCTGTCCCATCAGGTACGGCACCAGCGGGTGCATGCCGGCGGTCGTGAAGAGAACCGTCGGGTCGTTCTCCGGCACCAGCGAAGCACTGTTAATTTCGCTGTGGCCTTTGTTTTTGAAAAACTCGATGTAACTGCGTCTGAGTTCCTTGGCAGTCATAGAAAAACCTCAGTAGTCACAGGCAAACCCGGGCAAATTTTAGTATAATGGTGCATCGCCTGTGATGCAACGGATTGACGACCAGTTGCCGGGCTCGTGTTCACCCTGGGAATGCAGGCATCCTGCCTGGTCGCCGGGGCGGTGCTTCTTCGACAACCCCAGGCACCGCAGTGCGGGCAGCAGTCGGCCAACGCGTCGATGCCGACGGGGTTGGCGGCAGCAACGCCGGGTGTGTTCAAGCCGCCTGGGCCGGTCTTGAGTTGCCGCGGCTTTGTCAGCATTGGCGGGGTTGCAGCAGGCCGGGACAGGGGCGGTGTCTTGTCCAGGCGCATGATCGCCCGCAAGTGGTTGGGCGCGCGGGCACAAAAAAGGCTTTCAGGAATTCCTGAAAGCCTTTTTACGAAGTTTTTAGATGCCGATCTTACTGGCTGAGGATGCTGGCGATATGATCGTTGATGACCTGCTGAATGTAGCCACCGCAATCTGCCGAATCGGCAACGCCGGGGACGGCGCTGTCATCGCAGACGTCGAAGGACGTGACGCTGCCATTGATCAAGCTCCCGACCAGCGATTGAGCGGCATTCAGGTTTGACACGTTGGCGAGCTGTACGCACAGGTCGGCGAAGACGGAGTCAACCAGCGTGTCGCAGGCCTGGCAGGTGCAGCCATAGATCGTCTGCGGGATGAAGGTGGATTCGACCGTATTGCCGCCGGCAACAGTGCTGACGCCGCCGGTGCTGGCGATGCTGCCGTAGATGGAAAAACTGCCGTTGCTCGTGGCGCCGCCGCCGCCGGTAACCGCCTCTGGGCAAATGGTTTCGTCAGCACCCAACACACCGCCAGGCGCAAAAAGACATGCTGCAATAACGAATCCAAGAAGCTTCTTCATTGTCCTATCCTCGCATATATTCAGATTAAACGCGGGTTTCACCGCGCGTTGATACATGAAGAGTATAGGAAATGTCGCGATCAATTGCAAGAAAAAAAATCAGCCTTTCCGGCAGCCCCCGCGGGCGGCTCATTTTGCCTTCCTTTCGGGGCCCGAAAAGCAGGCCGGATGCGGCTTTGCCCGACGGGCTGCGCGGCGAAAGGTGGCGGCGTTCCCGGGGGTTTGCGCTGCCATGGTTCAGTCGCTGCCGGCGAAACTCGAGGATTCGCCCAGGCCTTCCGGCCCCATGGCGCTGTAGCCGCCGTCCACGGGCAGGTCCGCGCCGGTGATGAACGAGGCGTCGTCACTGAGCAGGAACAGCGCCGGGCCGGTCATCTCGATCGGGTCGGCGCAGCGCCGCAACATGGCGAATTTGCCCCACACCGGATCCCATTTCTCAATCCCGCCGCCGGCGGTATCGGCGGCCGTGATCACCTCGCGTGTCCAAGTCCAGCCCGGGCTGATGCTGTTCACGCGGATATTGAACGGCGACAGGTCGAGCGCCTGGCAGCGGGTCAATTGCGACACCGCCCCTTTGGAAGCGTTGTAGGTCCAGCGGTTGGGTTGGGCGATATTGGCGGAGATGCTTGAGATGTTGAGAATTGCGCCGCCGCCGGCGGTTTTCATCGGTGTCGCGGCAAATTGCGTCATCCGCGCATAGCCGACGGGGCCGACGAAGAGGCTGCGCTCCCAATCCTCGACGGTGGCGTCGAGGCCGGCGGCATTGAAGGAGAATGCGTTGTTGACCAGGTAATTGACGGTGCCGAACGTCTCGACGGCCGTGTCGACGACCGCGCGGCAAAAGTCTTCCTGCATATGATCGCCCTGGCAGAACCGGACGTTGTATCCAGCCGCCTTCATCTCGGCCTCCGTCTCGGTGCCTTCCGGCTCGATCCCGGAAAAGGCCACGGCGGCACCTTCGCGGCAGAGTTCTTCGGTTATCGCCCGACCGATCCCGAAGGACCCGCCGGTGACGATCGCGACTTTACCGTCGAACCGGTCAGTAACTGCCTGGCGTTCCATGTTTACAATTCTCCGTCCTTGCAGATTAGTTCCATATGTGCGGGTCGCCACCCTTGACTACCGGCATTTTCGGCTTGATGCGTGACGGCGCTTCGGCGGGTGCAGCCGTGTCCGGGACGACGGCGTTGGCGGGGTTGAGCATGCTGTTGAGCGTGGCGACTCCCGGCGCGTCGACTGCCAGCAGCGTCGCCGTTGTCGAGTTCTGGTTGAAGCCGACGTAGACGCGGCCATTGTCTTCGATTTCACCATGCATCTCGTCGACGTGCAGGACGCCATAGGTCAGCCGTTGAACCCGTTGGTAATTGCGATCACCCTTGCCGACGCCCCGCCCGGTGACTGCGACGTAGGCCGGGCCGTCGGTGGAGAAATGATCCTTCTGGGCTCCGGTGACATCGGTACGGTGCTTGAGGTTGGCGCCTTTGATCGGGTGTTTCTTGCCAAGCTGGGCCCAGACCCAGTTGCCCAGGGATTCGGCATTGGCGTTGCGGTGATTGGTGAAATCGGCAGCGGCCTGGGCGCTGGCGGCCCGGGCAGCATCGGCTTTCCCGGCGGCGGCAATGCGCGCCGCCTCGTTCTGCGCCGCCTGCCGCTGTGCCTCATTGGCCGCGGTCAGCTGGGTGCGCGAGTATTCGCGGCCGTCCGCGAAGACCATGTCGGTACCTTCGGCGAGGCGGGTCAACGCAGTTTCCAGGGCGCCCTGGTAAGCGACGCGGATTTTTTCCTTGGCCGGTGCGCTGCCGGAACCGGCGCAGCGTCGGCACTTGCCGGGTTGTTCGCCGGATCCGCCGCATGCCTGGCAGTTGCCGCTGCCTTGGCACTTGGGACAGTCGCGCGTTGTCATCTCCAGTTCACCGGTCGTGGCCGTGACCTGACCGTTCTTGCACGATTTTCTGGTGCATCCGCCATCGGCGACGGGCCTGCCGGTCTTGTACGAGGTGCACTTGTCACAGCGGCGCGTGCTCTTGCCGGTGCCGGTGCATTTCGAACAGGTGTCGTGAATGTTCATCTGGTTGATGAGCGTTTCGTAGCCGACCTCGGGCAACAGCTTGTCGAGGAATTTACCGACCTTTTCCGCCGCCTTGTCCTCGCCGTGCAGCGTACAGCCGAGCGCCAGCGCGATGAGGACGTCGGTGTTGGCCTTGCCGTCCTTGCGCTTGAGCATCGTACGGTACAGGGAGCTGACGGTATTCTTGTCGTCCGGGTTCAGGTAGGCGGCCTTGGCGACCGGCACGATGACGGCCCTGACGTCGCTTTCCCCCTCGGCGGCGGCCGGCAGGGCGGCCACGGAAACGATAAAAAGGACAGAAAGAAAGATGGTTCCGATGTTCATGAATGTGCCTCCGTGCATTTGCCGAAAAAATCCAATGTCGGAGAAGAAAAATAGAGAGTTTTGCTTCGGAATGCAAGGTCTTCCGGGGCGGGTCGTGGCCGGTTGCTAATGATCGTCATTGGCAACCGGCAGCTCCATGACATGCACGTACATTCCAGAAAACAGGTACAATCTCGCGCCGATACGCCACGGGGAGATACAGCCGTCGCCAGGCGACCAGCGTGAATAACCGCGCGGGTCCCGGGTGACCGTTTTGAAGTCGGATGTCCTGCCGAAAATAAGCCGGTTGTCGCCGTCAAACCCGACGCTTTCCTGCCAAGCCAGCAGATATTCGGGATACCCCGCGGCGGTCGTGCCGAGATAGCCGACAAATGCCGGACGATAGACCCCTTCGCGGCCATCGCCGCCGTCGTTCTGGTGAATGACGGGATTCTCGGTGAAGTATTCCCAGTTGCGGCCGTCGGCTGAGGTGCCGAATCCGAGGGCCGGTGGTGTGCCGTCGGTCGAGGTGCCGCGCAGGAAAGCCAGCCAGCGGCCGTCCGGCAGGCATTGAACGGCATGATATGACGACGCCTCGTTCATCCATGCGGCGTCGGTCACTGGCAGCACCGGCCGCCACGGCGGCATCGTGCCGTCGGCGTGCTCGACCGTCCACTGGTGGGAGGCGAGATCCGCAGTTGTTGCCAGGGCCGTGGTCTGGTAGTTGGTTTTGGTGTGGGCGTGATTGAAGTAATGGAAGTACATGAACCAGAGTTGCGCGGCCTCGTTCCACACCACCCATGGACTGGAGTTATGTGAGGGGTCGTCCGGGTTAGGGTTGTCGGCGTGGAAGCTGGGGACCACTTGATTGTCGCTGCGGCCGGGCACCGTCACATCTTTCGAATACGGTCCGGTGATCTGGTCAGCGACCGCCACGCCGATACCGGAACGCGGGTTGTGGTGGGCATAGTAGAGATAATATTTGCCGTCCGGCTGTGGTCCATGGTCGTTGCGCACGACGGTCGGATATCCGAGGCTGACGCCGCCGCCGGCCGGCCAGTTCGGATTTTTCCAGGTCGAATGTTCCCACTTCTCGGACCGTTGCAAAATCTGGTGTGTCTCGACCAGTTCGAGCGGCAGGTCACCATCGAGGTCCGACAGGTCGACGCATTTGAGGTTGTTATCCAGCAGCACGCGCGGCGGCGTCTCGCCGGCACTGGAACTTGCGACCATGAGGGCTGCGAACAGGATGAACAAGCGATTATAATGCATCGAAATAAGTCAGGTCCGCCCCGAAGTTTTCCATCGTTACAACGCTGTCACCGCGCAGGTCGACGCGGATCGGCCGGATATGCAGCCCGCCCGAGAGGGTGAGCTTACTGCTGACCAACGGCATCCGCAGTCGGACCGTCTCACCGCCGGCGACATCGCTGAAAAACAGATAGTCCCCCATCTGCAGCGGCGGTTCGCCGTTGTCGATCGTGATGTCGTCCGGTTGCAGCCATGGCGGCATCCGCACCGACAGCGGTCCGGAGCGTTTCGGGGTGATCGCCAGGCAGTCATTGGTGTATGGCGATTCAAGACGGACGTCGTCGTTCTCGACGTCGAACAGCAGATTCACCGAGATGCCGGCAGGTCCGCGCCGGGCGGCTTCGCGCCACACCTCACACAGCGAACCGACAACGCCGCCGACGATGTCCATGTTGAACGAAATACGACCGTTGTCCTTGCCCGCGCCGACGGAGGAATGGCCGTACGGCGCCGGGAAACCGAAGGCACCGAGGTGGCGGTCGGCGACATCGCGCAGGCCATCGACTCCCTCCGGGTTCGGCGGGTCGACGATCCACGAGGTATCGCGCACCTGGCACGGCAGCAGGTGACAGCGCAGGATACGCTCGGCGTCGTGATAGCACTCGGCATAGCCCCAGCGCCCGAGGATCAGTGCGGTCTCGAGGATGTCACCGCTGTTGTTGGCCTCGCCGTGATCCGAATCTTTCTGGCCGATAATTTCCGGTGACCAGCCGATCTCGTCGCGCATCTGTAACAGGCCGTTGTCATAGAACGCCTTGACTATCGACATCAGGACGGCGTCTCCGAGCAGGTCCGCCAGTTGTGCCAGCGACGAAAGCACGCAGGTGATCGAGTGGATGTGATTCGTAACGAAACGGTCGGGATCGAAGCTGCCGTCCGCAGTGAAGAACCTGGTGACGGCTATTTCCTTCATGACCAGCGCCAGTTCGAGTGCCGGGCCGTAACCGGTGGCTCGGTAATACTTGACCAGTGGCCCGATCATGCGTCCCTCACCGGAGATGAAGTCCCGGGTTCCCTGAATCTCGAGCCCGAGCTTTTCCAGCCGCGGCACATCCCAGCCGTCCTCTGCGGTCCAGTAGTCGTTGACCGTGTCGATGCAGCGTTCGGCGAG
>PVBE011058344.1_pt1 | contig 32380 bp, 25 predicted proteins | sample 1631181 | NCBI WGS metagenome assembly PVBE01 (sample SAMN08397723, study PRJNA350692) | Marine metagenome, whole genome shotgun sequencing project. | isolation source: water | place: Pacific Ocean | collected 2012-04
CACAGATTTCAAAGGCATGATTGAGGTATTCAAGGATCGTGATGAAGATAAGGCCCGGGTCATCATGAACAACTACAAGGAGGGCTTGTCCGACGCCTGTGAAGAGATTTCCAACTCTATTTTATCCGGATCGATATCCGGTCTCGACAGCTCTGATGCCACTGCCGTCTCATTGTATGCGCGTTTTCTTAAACGCATAGCCAGTCATTCAAGAAACATCGTCACCAGTGTTGTCAACCCCTTTCACCGGATTGGTTACCGGGAAAAAAAAGTATAACCGCCCCAGGGTTTCGATCCTACCCCGATTGATTGCCTCGCGCTCACGGCATTTGAATCGACTATGCGATTAAACAACCAATATGCAGCCGAAATCATCGGTACATTCATTCTGGTTTTCACCGGAACAGGGGCGGTGATTTTCAACGATATTTCTGGCGGCCAAATCGGCAATCTCGGGATAGGGTTGGTATTCGGCCTCGTGGTCATGGCTCTGATTTACGCTTTGGGTGACGTCTCAGGAGCTCACATCAACCCGGCTGTCACCCTTGGGTTTTGGGCGTCGGGACAATTTACCGCCAACCGAGTTGTGCCCTACATCCTCTCTCAATGCATAGGCGCGTTGCTGGCGAGCCTGCTTCTTTACGCCATGTTCGACAATCAAGCCAGCATGGGCGCCACCATCCCGAGAGAAGGCTTGGTTTGGCAATGCTTCGTTCTTGAAATCATCCTCACATTCATTTTGATGTTCGTGATTTTGAACGTGGCCACGGGCTCAAAAGAAAAGGGCATCATCGCCGGTATCGCAATCGGGGGTGTCATCGTGCTCGAAGCCACTTTTGCCGGGCCCATCTCCGGAGCTTCGATGAATCCAGCGCGATCCCTTGGCCCGGCAGTGGCCAGTTTGAACTTTACGGAGTTTTGGGTTTATCTGGCTGGCCCATCGCTTGGCGCCCTGCTCGCTGTGCCTGCTTGGCGGTTCATCCGCCCGGCCAAGTGCGACCCATGAGGAAGCCAAGCTGAAATAGGATTATGTAATGGAAAAACAAGTCAAACCAACTGTCCTGATTCTGTGCACTGGCAATTCCTGCCGCAGCCACATGGCAGAAGGCATACTGCGCAGTATAGCTGGCGATATTCTGGACGTGCAAAGCGCCGGTTCCACCCCGGCCGGATACGTTCATCCCCTCGCCATTCGCGCCTTGAACGAGATTGGGATTGATATTTCTGCAAACAGATCCAAGCACCTAAACGAGTTTCGCGACCGCAACATTGAGACCGTTATCACTGTCTGCGACAATGCGGACAAGGCCTGCCCGGGTTTCCCCGGTCAGGCGAATCGGCATCACTGGCCTTTCCCCGATCCTGCAAAGATCAAGGGCAGTGATGAGGAAGTCTGGCAGGCATTCGAGCGGGTAAGGGACGACATTCGCCGTGTGTTCACCGACTACGGCCAAGCTCGTGAGAAAGCCGGCCAAGCACTCGGCAAAATAATAGACAGACAGCAGGGCCTTCATTAGCCTCCCTGCGTGTCAAACGGACAGTGCAATGTTCTTCTGGTTGTGGGCAGCCTTCACAAAAGCTCTATCACACGCGTAGCCATCAACCACCTCGCAAAAAAACTCTCAGCGGACGGTTGCAGTGTTCATGTACTCGATTTTGAGAAAGACCCCCTGCCCCTTTTTAACCCGAACACAGTTAGGGACCAGGATTACTACCCAATTCTAAAACAGCAAATCGTCGCTGCAGATGTCATCGTGTTGGGCACTCCCGACTACCACGGCAGCATCAGCAGTACTCTGAAGAATTTCCTTGATCATTTCTGGAAGGAGTTTGCCGGTAAACTGTTCGCAACCGTCGTCGCTTCCCACGAAAAGGGGCTCACTGTACACGACCAACTCCGCACCGTCGCCCGCCAATGCTACGCCTGGGTGATACCGTACGGCGTCTCGTTCATGGAGAATGTGGACATCAAGAAAGGTGAGGTCGCCTCTGGCGAACTCAATAACCGGCTCGAGATGCTTCAGCACGACATCCAAAGGTACGGCCGCCTTCTCGCCTGTCAGCGCGCCGACGATCTCGCCGGAACCGCCCCCGGCTTCATGGCTCAATTACGCAAATAACCAGTTTAGCGTTGCAATCAGCCCCACGCAGGCCAACTCTATTCCGACCCGTACTGGACCTGAAAGAAGCCATGACTCAATCGAGCACCGAACCGTTAAACGATATATTCATCAGCTACGCGCATGTCGATAACGAGTCGCTGACAGAGGGCCAGAAAGGATGGATCAGCCAGTTTCACCGCACGCTTGAAATCCGCCTCCGCCAACTGCTCGGGGAGAACCCCAGAATTTGGCGTGACCAGAAACTTTCTGGTAGTGATATTTTTGATGAAACGATCAGCAGCCAATTTGACAACACCAAGCTCATGGTCTCCGTGATTTCACCACGCTACGTGAACAGCGAATGGTGCGCTCGGGAGTTGAATGAGTTTTACGACTCATTAGAAAGCAGTGGAGGCGTTCGCGTTGGTGACAAGTCGAGGATCATCAAGGTGGTGAAAACGCCCGTAGACGAGGACGGCGGCTCTGTTCACAAACTTTTCAAAAGCCTACTCGGCTTTGAGTTTTTCGACGTCGACTCAGACACCGGCCGGGTACGTGAGTATAACGAGGAGTTCGGCCACGAAGCCAAGCGCAATTATCTCGAGCGTGTGTATGACTTGGCCCATGAGATCAGCAGCATCCTCAAACAGATGGCCAGCAGTAACAAACCGCCAGACAGCCCCGCACCCCGTACAGGCCGCATGGTCTATCTCGCAGAGGTGACATCTGACCTTAAAACCGAACGAGACCGTATTAGACGCGAACTTCTCGAGCGCGGTCACACTGTCTTGCCGGACCGCCCTCTGCCTCTCGAGGTCGATGCTGCCGAGGAGTTGATCGGTGATTCTTTAGCCAAGGCGCACTTGGCAATCCATCTCATAGGAGGGCGATATGGGGTTGTCCCAGAGGGAGGTGAAAGTTCTCTCATTGAACTTCAATCGCAATTGTCTTCACGACAAGGCGAAAAGAATTCCTTGCAGCGCTTGGTTTGGCTCTCACCCACCAGCCAACCGGACAGTGAACGGCACTCAAAATTCGTCCGTTCAATTCATGAAGGCAGCGAAGGCATGGCCACGACAGAACTGCTCACCGGCCAAGTCGAGGAAGTCAAAAATCTAGCAGTCAAGCGATTGAGGACTGATGAACAGCATGCGGAAACCCGTTCCCTTGCTCTTGACCAAATGGATGATGACGGCGAGACACGTATCTATCTCATCTGTGATCAGCAGGACGAGGAAGCCATTGAACCACTGGAGGATTATTTGTTCGATCAGGGTTATGAGGTGAAAACCCCACAGTTTGACGGCGACGAGAATGCCTTTGTCCAAGCGCATCAAGACAACCTTCGTTACTGCGACGGTGTCCTGATTTATTTTGGTAGCGCCAGCGGCCAATGGGTGGACATGAAATTGATGGACCTGCTCAAGGCTCCCGGCTACGGACGCAGTAAGCCGCTCACCGCCAAGGCGGTTTACGTCGCCCCGCCCGATAACCGGCGGAAAACTAGATTCCGAACACGAACAGCAGAAGTCATCCAAGCCGGCAATTCGATCAATCCAGATGAATTGAAACCATTTCTTGGAAAAATAAACCGCCCGAAAGGAGGCCTCTCATGACACCTGGCGACCCGCAGTTTAACCCCTTCCCGGGCCTTCGTCCGTTTGACATGGAGGACGAATACTTGTTTTTCGGCCGGGAAAGCCAACGCAAGGAACTTGTCGCACTGCTGCGGGAGCAACGATTCATCGCAGTGCTGGGCACATCCGGCAGCGGCAAGTCCTCGCTCGTGCGTGCTGGTCTACTTCCCGCCCTTTGCGGAGGGGTGATGACTCGGGCGGGGTCAAACTGGAAAATTGCCGTCATGCGTCCCGGTGGCCACGCGATCACCAACTTGGCGAATGCGCTGTACAAAACCGACCTGCTCGACAACGAAGGTTGTGAAGACCTTACAGAACTCGACATCGAGGCCACTCTAATTCGCAGCGGACTCGGCCTCATTGAGGCAGCCCGACAATTAGGCCTCAAGCAAAACGAGAATCTCCTGATTGTAGTTGACCAGTTTGAGGAATTGTTCCGCTTCAATTCCAGCCAGTCCGACCGAGGCTCACGCGACGAGGCTGCCGCATTCGTAAAGATACTGGTCGAGGCCGCACGCCAGCTGGATTTATCCATATACGTTGTACTCACCATGCGTTCCGATTTTTTTGGCGATTGCTCGCAGTTCGAGGAACTTGCCGAAGCGGTCAACAAGGGAGAATACCTTGTCCCCCGCCTGAGCCGTGAAAACAAAAAGACTGCCATCGAGGGCCCCGTACGCGTCGGCGGCAGCGAGATCGCACCACGTCTGGTACAGCGGTTGTTAAATGACCTAGGAGATGACCCCGATCAACTGCCTATTTTGCAACATGCACTAATGCGTACTTGGAACCAGTGGCTTACCGATCATAAAGAGGGGGAATCTCTCGACTTGCGGCATTACGAGGCTACCGGTGGCATGGATCAGGCCCTGTCTCGCCATGCTGACGAAGTTCTATCCGAGGCGGACTCGAAAGAGGAAACGGAACTGACCAAGCACCTGTTCCAGGCGTTAACCGAGAAAGGCCCCGACAACCGGGGCATCCGCCGCCCCACCTCGATCGAAGAGCTTTGCGCCATTACCGCCGCTGAAAAAAACGATGTGATACAAATCATCGATCGCTTCCGCAAACCGGGCCGGACGTTCCTGATGCCGCCGGTCGAGATCAAGCTCGCCGCAGACACTGTCATCGACATTTCGCACGAGAGCCTCATGCGCGTTTGGGAAAACCTCGGCCGCTGGGTGGATGACGAGGCCCAATCTGCACGCATCTACCGGCGCTTGGCCGAGACTGCCCAACTCTACGCAGACGACAAGGCCAGCCTCTACCACGATCCCGACTTGCAGATCGCACTGTCATGGCAGGAAAACGAAAGCCCCACCGAGGCGTGGGGCGCGCGCTACCAAAGCGATTACGCCCAGACGATACGCTTCCTTGAGCAAAGCCACGAAATCAAACTTAAAAAAGAGCGGGAAAACGAAGCCACCCGCAAGCGCGAACTGGAGCAGGCCAAGCGCTTGGCCAAGGCCGAACAGGAAAACGCCGCAAATCAGCAGAAATTGGCCGTTGCCCAAAAGAAACGTGCGCGCTTGGCCATTGCCGTGGCCGCTCTTGCCGTGATTGCCACTGCCTTCGCCGGGTTCGCATGGCAAAAGGCCAAGGAGAGTGAAGGGTTCGCAAAAAAAAGTGAGGATAAAGCCATTCTCGCATGGCAGAGTGCCAAGGAGAGCGAAGAACTAGCAAGAAAAAGTGAGGACAAAGCCATTCTTTCACTCGTTCTCGATAACCAGCAAGAAATCACCACACAAGATGTGCTTAATGCCGAACGGATTCTCTTAGAGAAAGGCGAGAGTCTGACGACATTAGCTGATTCAATGGAAAAAAAAGCGGACAACTATGAACGAAACGGCGACTTGAAATCGGCATTGGTAGCATACAAAGCATTAAAAAGACTGCGACCAAATAATCCATTACCATACTTATTCAGTGGCAGAGTATACCTGAAACTCGGCAAGACTAAACAAGCAATTCAAGATGTCACCAAGTTCTCAACCCTCGACCTGAATACAGGCGATATTAGTTTTTGGAGAGGCGTCCGCTGGATGCTAGGTGCCGCACTGCTCGCTGAAGCTGGAGACCTTGAAAAGTATACTGAATACAGCCAAAGATCTTTAGATAAGTTTTCTGAACAAAGACATGAGGTTTTAGTAAAGGGCTGCTTAATACTAGAAACGGATAGAAAGCTTACCAGGGCAGCCCATGCCTATACAATGGAAGCCATGGCCTCTTATACTGAAAATGTATTCCCGTTTAATTGGGGAGCTTTCACTGCCGGCCTCGCTGAGCATAGAGTGGGGAATTTTGAAAAAGCCGAATTCTGGTGTCAAAAATCGTTGTCCAAGATCCCCGAGAACAATATCGAACTATTGGCCATGAATAATGCAGTGCTATCTCTTACTTATGGTAAAACCGGAAAAAGGGACGAAGGCGATTCTTGCTATAAAACAGCTAAATTACATTATGAAAGTCTTAAACGACTCGATAAAGTTAACGCCTTCCACAATGTTCTCCTTGTTGGCCTACTCCTTAGGGAATACGAACAGCAGATTTTGAGGGATTAGCATTATGATTCCTCAATAAGCCAAATGTTAATTGAGTTCGTGCCATTCGAAAGTCGAAATTCAACGAATCTAATCATGGTGATATAGGCGACGGACCTTTGACTCCGTTGCCGTCTCTGAAAAGATGTCAACGACTTTGCTTGGCAGCCATAAGTGTAGAATGGCTTCGCAGATGTTACCGTCATAGCTGCGGAGCATGCTTTTTTAATTCCCCCTTTGGCGGAGGCTGTTCGCGGATGGAAAACAACTCGGAATCAACGCCCCTCTTTTGGGACTAATATCCAGTTACTTTTTAACCTTCCTGCAAGTGTCTCATTTTCTGTTGGGATAAAATTTTAGTTTCACTCTCCAGATATAGAAATAAAAAAGGCGAGCAAAGTGCCTCCTCGATAAGGCTTTAAAAACGTTATTGCGTTGCTTTTGGATGAACTGTACAACTCGCATCCGACCCAACTGGAGCAATCGTGTAAGACCCGCCGCCCGGGCAAGTAGGCATGCCATCCTTGAAGTATGCCCCCAACTGGCTTTCGCTCGGAGTGTCGCCGTCCGCTCGTTTTTCCTGCGTGGCCCACATTTCCTTGCTGCCATCAATCTGTTTCAACTGTGCATGGCATGCGGTTTTCTGAGCGTCCTTACGCATCTTGCTAAAGTTGGGAACGGCCACTGCAATCAGCAATCCTATGATGGCCACAACGATCATAATTTCCACCAGAGTGAATCCCCTGGCCCGCATTTGTTTGATCTTCATTTTCTTCAAAGTACTCGTCCTGTTTGAGACCGCCGCTTGGTAGCAAAACAGCAGCATTTGTCAACAATCTAGTAAACCCCGCGCACAAACGAAAGTTGCAGGACTTGCCCAAGCGCTTGGGTCATTGAGACTCCTTGGCTAAATCGTAACAGCGGATTTCCATGTCATTGCGGAGGTAGACATTGCGGTTTGCAAAGGCGGGATGGGACCAGACCAACTTACGACCTGCGACCTCATGGGTCGGTTCGATCAGTTTGGCCCGGCTGATTTCTGAATATCCATCACCAGTCAGCTTGGCAATAATCAACTCGCCGTAGTCATTAGCCAGAAAAAAACGGTTCCTGTTCCGGATAGTGAATACATTTGCCCAACTAGCTGGTCGACGCCCCTCCGCTGGAGCGAATGTCGACCACAGTATTTCACCGTCAACCAAGCGAACGCAGGAATATTTTCCTTTTGGTCCGCAGGCATAAACCAAGCCGTCCTGAATGAAGGCGGTATTGTGAACGCCGGCAATGCCGCGGCGAGTTGTACCCTTCCAGAGTCGTTTGGCCATTTTGCCTCCTTCAGTCACCTCAACACAGGCGGAGATGCGATTGAATCCCATTACATATATCCGGTTTCCCTCCACCACAGGCTGACCAATCGACATAGCGTAGGTCGGCTTGATTTCCACAGACCAGTAAACCTCCCCGTTATCGGGATTGAGGGCCTCCAGCGCGTCACTGTGCCAAACCAGCAGTTGCTCCGTCCCGCCTATGCGCCTGACGATCGGCGGGCAATAACCGGGTTGTTCCGCGCTCAAAGCACGCCACAATTCCTTGCCCGTTAGCTTGTCAAAAGCAACACAAGTGGTTCCTTCTCCTCCAACGATGCAGATCAAGTGCTCCCCGTACACGAGTGGATGAGCAACAGTGCCCCACTCTGGAATCTCCAGCCCGTAATCTTTCTTGAAATCTCGACTCCAAAGCACTTCGCCAGTTTTTAATCTAAGACAGAACAGGTTTCCTTCCGCTCCCAGTGCATACACTCGGTTGCTGTCGACGGTAGGAGTCGCCCTCGGGCCAATCGCGTAGGCGGTCACGGTCGTGTACGGGCAGTCCCACTCGTGCGCCCAAAGCAATTTCCCGTCGGCTTCGTTCAGGCAAACCAAGCGCTCCTTGCCGTGCAGCAGTTTGCGGACGAAGTTAATGTTGCGAGGTGGCGGGCCGTCATGAAGGAACTTGGTTTTATCAGGATCCACCTCCGCCGCCAATCGATCCATCACGAACACTCGACCTTGCGCGACGGCCGGGCCGGAATACCCAGATCCCAGTTTAGTTTGCCAGCGCAACTTGGGTCCCCCCACCGGGAAGCGATCGATGATCCCCTCTTCGATCCATTCCGCATCGCGGTTTGTACCGAGCCACTGCGGCCAATCCTCCGCTTGGCCAACCGATAGAAAACCAAGGCATGCCAGCAGCAGGTTAATCAAAAAGAATTTCAAGGAGGCAGAAATCGCTACCTTAACGGATCTTCAATAGGTGTTTATCAAACCAATCTCTGACCGTCTTTAATTCCGCGGGTTCCGCTTCCCAGCCGTGATCCTTTCCGGGCATGACAAGCAACTCCGCCTCGACGCCGACTGCCTTGAACTTGGGTATAATCCAGTGGGCCTGCTGGATCGGCACCAACAGGTCGGCGTCGCCGTGGATTATCAGCGTGGGCGCATCCCCACTGGAAACATGCGTAACAGGGGCGACTTCGCGGAGTTTCTCAAGCACCTTTGGCTCTTCCGTGATGCGCTTGTACCAATTTTGATCACGATCGTAGCTGTGAAAGTCCAGCGCAGCCAAATACGGATTTCTTCCGTTGAGCAGCTTCCGGATAAACTTGTCAAAATGCTGCCCTTCCTTGCCGTAGTTCAAAAAATCAGTGGGTGGATAATAGGCCACCACTGCCTGTACTTTGCTCGATTGACGCTCCACTGGATCGCTTGCGTTGGAATCGCCGTCTAGTCCGTCAGTCCCTTGCATCAACGACAAATGTCCGCCGGCGGAGCCTCCGAAAATCCCGATATGTTCGGGATCGATGTCGTAGACTTTGGCGTTGTGGCGAATGAAACGCAACGCCCTGTGCATGTCTTTCCGAATTTCAGGGACAGTGAACTTGGGCTGACTGCCGTGCACCACGGCAAACAGTGTGTAGCCCCGCTTGATTAGTTCGTTCCAGGTTGAGCGCTTGGCGATGCCGTCTATGTTTTTTTGCGCGCTAAACCAACCGCCGCTCACCGCAAACACAATTCCTCGGTTGTTGCGCTTGGCCAAGGGCTGAAACACATCCATTGTCAGGGCTAATCCGTACTTACGACCATAGATAACTTCGCCCTCTCGTTTGTACATTTCGTGGCCGTCTTGGGAAATTGCTGCATGAGCAAAAAAGAAGACACCAACCAAGTGGAATAAGGTGAGTCGTATCATCGTGCACAGTCGATACAGGCACCGCCGGAGTGAGGGCAAGCTTTTGTGAATAATTGGCTGTAAAAAATGACCCAGCGACGATTCGGCGGAGTCGTCACTGGGCCGGGAGGAACTGAGGATAAATGCTCGCTCAGATTTAGAGAGAACAATGCCGCGAGAAGCCCGATTGTCAACAAGAAAACGTCAACTAACAACAATATCAAGAGGCAACGCAACTATGCTAAACAGCTTTAACGTTACAGGGTTAATGTTTGTCGTAAATATTTTTTGAGCTGGCTGTGTAAAACATGCGAATAACTTGGTCATTCGCTGGGCTGGGATGTGGATAACCCATCTTCGTCTGCCGTTTGAGGTGCTCTGGATTTTTCTTCCTCTCCAACATCTTCAGTGTGTAAGGCGATCTTGCAGCGCAAATCAGGAATCTCTTTGTCGATGGCAGTCTCCAGCTTGCCTAGCAGTTTTTTCGATGATTTCGATGCTGAGAGACCGCGCATGCCGTGAGTGTTCATGATGTCGAGGATTCCCGGTTTGACGCTTTCCCAAATTGCGTACAGATCCGCTCTCTTTTTGATGGAAAGTTCGTTTCTGTATGCGCGTTTGAAGAAGGCATTGATGCCGTCCTCAGTGCCGATAGAACGCCTCAACTGCCTCAGTCCAAATGATAGTAACCACCAAAAGACAGCGATGACGACTAGGGCGATCCCCGCAGCAATGCCAGGAATGGTTAATGCCTCTCCATTCTTTTCGGCAAGAGCCTCGGTCCATTCTGGCTTGAACCACCAACTATGCGTCAACCAGCCCACTCCTCCACTCAACATCAGGATTCCGATAAAACCAAACCGAAGTCTGCCTGCCAATCGACGGTACGCGGTCACGGCCTCGAGGCAGACTTTTACATGCACAGAAAGTCTCTGGGCTTGGGCGAGCAACCCGCTGACAAGGTTGTCGGCCCTGCGTGCGGGTGCTCTCATTATTTCGGCAACCACCTCGTCACGTGAGATGTCAAAGTCCTCCAACGGAATCGGCTTGGCATTCTTCTCCAGCGGCCGAGTGGCAAATCCGGGGAGGTAGGTTGTATAAATCCGTGGCGTGTCCTTGGTTGGGATGCTCTTGGAGAGATTCCAGCAAAGGGCACCGTACGTACGCGCGAAATCTCGAATATTGTCACACAGATCCACCTTGTTGAGTACGATCAGTAGTTTGTGGTGGATGGCGGTCAGTTGCTTGGTGAAAATTGAAATCGACTCACCGGTGGTTCCTGGCTTGTCGGGATCAAAAAAGAACAGAACCAGGTCGGCGCTTTCGGCGAATCGCCGGATGCTCTCCCGAAAATCGTAGTTCCGAAGTTGGTGGCTGTTGGCAGAGTCGATCATGCCCGGACTATCTATCAGAGTCAGTTGCCTCAGGTTCTCTGACGGACAAATTTTAAACCGTAGATTGGCGAGAAACTCCGGGCCAAGACTGGCCAAATCCTGATAATCCAACTCGGGATGTGACACCAATGTTTGTCCGTCTAGCGTCTCCACCTCCTCCCCATATGTAACCAGCGTGAATCCGTCATCCGTCGGTGCCATTCCGGATTCCTGTACGTCCATTCCGGCGATGTAGTTAATGAATGACGATTTGCCGGAAGAGTGGTTTCCAAGGAAAAGCACCCTTGGGGATCCTGTTACATCTTTGTCGCTAATTGGTAGGTTAAAGCGGTAGCGACTCGCCAGTAGCGAGAGCTTTCTGGCGTAAATCGACCTAACATTACGCTCGAGTTTTAATAGGTCATCCATTGCGTGTTTCGGACCAAGCAGACGGGCCGTTATAATCGATGTTTAACTGCTCCCAAAGAAAAATTAGTCCCAGGTCTGTGGAAACGGGATTCACACAGGCTTGGTCAGCCGTTAGCATGCCGAACGCATGAGTTTGACTGAAGAAATGACCTCCCTGGCCAAGCGCGCCCGTGCGGCCTCCCGCCGCTTGACCAGCCTGTCCAATGATGACAAAAACAAGTGCCTTCTGGCCATGGCCAACGCCATTGAGGCCAATGCAACGTCGATACAACAGGCCAATGCCAAGGACATGGCCGCCGGTGTCGTACTGGGCTTGGCCAAGCCGATGCTGGATCGGTTGCTGTTGAACGAAGCGCGCATCGCCGACATGGCCACCGGCCTGCGCGAGGTCGCTGGGTTGCCCGATCCGGTTGGGCGGGTGATTGAAGAGCGCACACGGCCAAACGGGCTGAAACTCAGCAAGGTCGCCGCGCCGATCGGGGTAATCGTCATCATTTACGAGTCTCGACCAAACGTCACCGCCGATGCCGCGAGCCTTTGTTTCAAGTCCGGCAACGCGACTATTCTCCGCGGCGGCAAGGAGGCCATCCACTCGAACCAAGTCATCGCGGAAATCATGACCGAAGCAGCAATCAATAAACTGCCCGCCTTCCCCGCAGATGCCGTTCAGGTCGTTCCCACGACAGATCGCGCTGCCATCCCCGAGTTGCTTTCGCTCACTCGCGATGTCGACCTCTGTATCCCGCGAGGCGGCGAGAGCCTCATTCGCGCTGTGGCCGAGTGCTCGCAAGTGCCGGTCATCAAACACTACAAGGGCGTGTGCCATGTTTACATCGACGGCGCCGCCGACCCGGCTATGGCTGAAGAGATCGTTTTTAACTCGAAAGTGCACCGGCCCGGGGTATGCAACGCCGCCGAGACGTTGCTGATCGATCAGACGATCGCAGCTGAGTCGTTGCCTCGCTTGGCCAAGCGCTTGGCCGGAGCCAACGTCGAGTTGCGCGCCGATGAGGAGTCACTACGCCTGCTCGACGGCAGCGACGTCGAGGTTAAAGCCGCCACCGACGCAGATTGGGATGAGGAATATCTCGATCTCGTGCTGTCGGTGAAAGTCGTCGATGGTGTATGCGATGCGATTGAGCATATCAATAAATACGGCTCCGGCCACACGGAGGCCATCGTCACCGGCGACAAGTCGACGGCAAAACGTTTTCAAGTCGAGGTCGATTCATCGACGATTTTCTGGAATGCCTCGACCCGGTTCACCGATGGTGGCCAGTTCGGCATGGGCGCCGAGATCGGCATCAGCACCGACAAAATCGGCGCGCGCGGCCCGATGGGGCTGGAGGAGTTGACCAGCTATAAATGGCTTGGCGTGGCCGATGGCTTGATCCGTCCATGACCGTGGGTGAATCGATCCTCGATGCTGTCCAACGGCTTAACCGGGCGGGTGTCGAGTCGCCGCAAGCCGATGCAGAATGGCTGTTGGCTGAACTGATGTCTTGCAGTCGCACAGAGCTTTCACTCTGCGCTGGAACCGTACTCAGTGCAGGGCAGCAAGATCGGCTCGCCAGGCAACTAGAACGGCGTTCCTCTCGGGAACCGTTGCAGCACATTCTCGGTGTGGTCGATTTTTTTGGCTACGAATTCCGCGTATCGCCTGCGGTGCTGATCCCTCGACCTGAGACAGAAACGCTCGTGGAGTTGACGCTTGGTTTGCTCAAACCATTCCCCTCTCCGGTCATCCTCGACCTTGGCACCGGGAGCGGATGCGTTGCCATCTCGCTTGCCAAGCGCTACCCGTACGCCAAGGTCATCGCCTCGGACTATTCCGGGGCAGCATTGCAGTTGGCCCAACGGAATGCCAAGTCGCTCGGTGTGTTTGGCCAGATGGAATTCCGTGAAGCCGACGGCTTGGCATCCTTGGCCAAGGGCGAGCAGGTGGACTTGATCACCTCGAATCCGCCGTACATCCCGACCGGGGAGATCGCCGGACTGCAACCAGAGGTGCGGCACCACGATCCACACCTCGCGCTGGACGGAGGCGGGGATGGCTTGAAGTTTTACAGGATGCTCGCAGCGGAGGGGCGCCCCCACCTTAAGCCCAGCGGGAAATTGGTGGCTGAGTTTGGCGACAGACAGGAGTTGCACGTTGGAGAGATATTCAGACAGGCCGGTTGGCCAAGCGTTGAGATCGCCCACGACTTGAGCAGGCGCCCGCGAATCGTGATTGCCTCTCCAACATAATGACGCAACACTCCGCGCCGACAAACGATTATGGATTGCCTGGTCATAAATGGAGGGGCGACGCTTAAGGGCGAAGTAAAAATCAGTGGCGCAAAGAATGCCGCACTGCCGCTGATGGCTGCCACGCTGCTAACGCGCGAGGAATGCGTTTTGCGCAACCTCCCAAATCTTAGCGATGTGCAGTTCATGGCACGGATTTTGAAGTCACTCGGAGCATCAGTCATGATGAGCCGTGGAACCATCCGCGTCCGGGCAAAAAAAATCGAGGGCTTCGGCGACTACGACTTGATTCGCAAGATGCGTGGCTCGATCTGCATCCTCGGCCCACTCATGGGGCGACTCAACGAGGCCAAGGTGTCGATGCCGGGAGGCTGCGTCATTGGCGCCCGCCCGATTGATCTGCATCTCAAGGGGATGCGAGATCTTGGTGCAAAAGTACGCGTTGAGGCCGGCTATGTTCACGCCAAGGCCAAGGAGTTGGTTGGCGGTGAGAGCTTCCTCGGCGGTCGCTGCGGCCCGACGGTTCTTGGCACTGCCAACTTGATGATGGCGGCAACGCTGGCCAAGGGGAGGAGTGTCATACACAGCGCCGCGTGCGAACCGGAGATCGAGGACTTGGCCAAGTTCCTCAACGCGATGGGAGCAAAAATCTCCGGGGCTGGCAGTCCGACGATCACCATCCGTGGCGTCCGGCGGCTTGGTGGCGCAGAGCACCGTGTCATCCCGGACCGAATCGAAGCTGCCACTTACGCTCTTGCCGGCGCTGTGACCGGTGGCGACATCACACTGCGAAACTGTGCCCCTGGTCACCTCAGTGCGGTGCTCGATAAAATGCGCGAAGCTGGCGTGCGATTGCAGCTAGGCCGAGGCACGCTCCGAGTCCGCCCGGCGAAACAGTTGCGCTCGGTGGACATCACCACCATGCCGCATGCCGGTTTCCCGACCGATGTGCAAGCGCAGATGATGGTACTCATGCTAAAGTCACCGGGGATCAGCATTATCACCGAGCGTATTTTTGAATCGCGTTTCATGCATGTGAACGAGTTAGCGCGTATGGGCGCCGACATCTCGATCGAGGGGCCAAGTGCGATCGTCAAGGGTGGACTGCCTCTCAGCGGCGCGGACGTCATGGCCAGCGACCTGCGCGCCTCGGCAGCACTGGTCCTCGCCGGCTTGTCGGCCTCAGGCGTCACGCGAGTGAACCGAGTATACCACATCGACCGGGGCTACGAGGATATCGACGGCAAGCTCCGCGCGCTTGGCGCAAACATTTCACGCGAGCCCGGCCAATGACTTGTGATTTTTTTTCCTAACAGACTCGTTTTGGTAAAATCAGCGCATTGATTTCCAGGGGCCAGTGGCGCCCCGAAGCCGACCAGTTCACGGCGTTGAGGGATGCCAAGATTATTATTTACGAGACTGCCGTTGACTGTCATCCTTCGGATAAAGCAGGTTGCCGCGCGCAGCAGTTCAACTCATGTCAAACCATCCCATGCAGCCATGCCATCGCGAGCGGCTGTTTTGTCGTTTCAGTCAACCGCCCGGGCCACTAGTCGCCCGCAGACAGAGATGACATCAAGTTTTGGAGGCAAAGCCTTGTTGCAGAAACATTAGGGGAAATCTTCGCTGCGGCCAGCTTGGAAGAATCAGCCTTGCTCTGCGAGGTCGATTGGGCCAGAGTCTCTGTAACACGCACTCAATGGCCGTTTCTGCGCGATCGGCGTATCGATGCGTACGGATCGATAATCCGAATACCAATCGATGAATGACACACCTGATGACACAAAAAAGCTCGCATGGATTACCGGAGCCGGTGGGCTGATTGGGAGTCACATTGCAGCAGCGGCCAGTCTTCACGCGCCCCAGTGGCAGATTCGCGCCTTGACGCGCGGCGACTTTGACCTGACCAATTTCCCGGAAGTGCAAAGACAGTTCGAGACCGACCATCCTGAACTGGTGATCCACTGCGCTGCAATGAGCGATCCGACACAGTGCGAGACTCAACTCGCCCAGACACGACTCATCAACCGAGAGGCAACATTCTTCCTGTCCGGCCTCGCGCAGGACATCCCGATGATCTTTTTTTCATCAGATCTCGTGTTTGATGGAAAACACGGAAACTACACCGAAGAGGACGAACCGGCGCCGCTGACAATTTATGCGAGAACCAAGGCTGAAGCCGAGGCTCTGGTGCTCGGCAACCCGCTGCACTCTGTCGTACGCACTTCGCTGACCGCCGGCCAGTCGCCCAATGGCAATCGTGGCATCGAGGAGCAACTCAACCTCCGCTGGACCAAAGGCGAGACCGTCAAGCTGTTCTCTGATGAGTATCGCAGCCCAATCGCTGCCGAATGCACCGCTCGGGCCATCTGGGAACTCGCACTGGCCAAGCGTCCCGGACTTTACCACCTCGGCGGTCGCGAGCGAATGTCCCGTCTGGAAATTGGCCGAGCCATCGCGAGGCGGCATCCCGAGTGGAATGCAAAAATCAAGTCCTCCAGCCTGCACAATTATGACGGCCCGCCAAGAGCCGCCGATACCTCACTCAATTGCGCCAAGCTTCAGCGGATTCTGCCATTCCCTCTAGCTGGGCTCCGCGAGTGGCTGACGAGCGGCTCAATGCAACCGGCATGAATCCGTATCGCGGACGCCTCGCCCCGACACCGACCGGATTGCTCCACCTTGGCCACGCACAGACGTTTCGGACCGCCCACCAGCGTGCACATCAAGCCGGTGGTCAACTGGTATACCGCACCGAAGACCTCGACCCGCATCGGTGCAAAGCCGAGTTTGCCGAAGCCGCGATGGCTGACCTGAAATGGATAGGGCTCGACTGGGATGAAGGCCCGGACTGCGGCGGGCCCCACGCGCCGTACACCCAAAGTCAGCGGACATCGCGCTACAGTGAACTCCTCGAATCATTGAAAAGACACAACATGGTTTACCCATGCCGCTGTTCGCGCAAGGACGTGGCCAAGGCTGCGAATGCTCCGCACGAGAGCGACGACGAACCGATTTATCCCGGCACCTGCCGGCCAGCGCATGGGCGGAAGGCTGTGTTCCGTGTAGATGATGAGCCTCGGACAAACTGGCGCTTTCGTGTTCCTGACGGGGTAGTGGTATCGTTTGTGGATGGATGGTTCGGAACCCAGTCATTTGTCGCCGGTGCCGAGTTCGGTGACTTTGTGCTGTGGCGTCACGACAACGTTCCCAGCTACCAGTTGGCAGTAGTGACGGACGATCACGACATGGATATCACCGAGGTTGTACGCGGGGCTGACTTACTCAAGTGTACCGCCCGGCAACTGCTGGTTTACGATGCTCTTGGATGGAAACCGCCCGCTTTCCATCATTGCCCGCTAGTAAAGGACAGTTCCGGTCAGCGCTTGGCCAAGCGACACAACGCTTTGAGCCTTCGGGCCATGCGCGAGTCAGGGGCGGACCCGGCGGAAATCTTCACGAGATTCACCGGCTAACTGTGCCGCACGGTTGAGATCAAAGCCTTCCGGAGTCAACGAGTTTTTTTGTCTCGCAAAGGCGCGGTGTTCTTGGCATTAATCTCCCTTTTTTAGCCCGATGCACGAACAGATAGTCATCCTTGATTTCGGTTCCCAGTACACGCAGGTCATTGCGCGGCGCATCCGCGAGTGCAAAGTGTACTCCACCATCATCCACTACAACACGCCGGCCGCCATCATCAATGAGATGAATCCCAGCGGTATTATCCTCTCTGGCGGGCCATCCAGCGTTTACTCCCGGAAAGCTCCGTTGCCCGACAAGGCGATATTTAAACTGGGAGTCCCGGTTCTCGGAATTTGTTTCGGCCTTCAAGTCATGGCCAAGTTTCTCGGTGGAAAAGTTGAGCGCGGCCAAAAGCGGGAGTATGGCAAGGGCACGCTTCGTGTGAAGAAATCCCGGTGCCGCTTGTTCAATGGGCTGCCGAAGGAGTTGCAGGTTTGGAACTCGCACGGCGACAAGCTGACCGGGCTCCCGGACGGGTTCAAGGCGGTGGCCACCACAGAGAACTCCCGCTTCGCAGTCATCGAAAATGCCAAATTGCGCTTTTACGGCCTGCAGTTCCACCCAGAAGTCGCCCACACGCCCAAGGGCAAAATAATCATCTCCAATTTTGTTCACAAAGTCTGTGACTGCGGCCGCAAGTGGACGATGCGCAATTACGTTGACCAAGCCATCGAAGACATCCGATCTCAAGTTGGCAAGGACAGGGTGATTCTAGGGTTGAGTGGCGGCGTGGACTCAAGTGTCGCAGCGGCGCTCATCCACAAGGCGATAGGTAAGCAGTTGACCTGCATCTTCGTGAACAACGGTGTGCTGCGCTCCAATGAGGCGGGGGTTGTCAAAAAAGTGTTCGGTCGCAACTTCAAGGTAAAACTCCATTACGAGGATGCCACGAATCTGTTCATGCGCAAACTCCGAGGCGTGAGCGATCCTGAGACCAAGCGCAAAATCATCGGCAATACATTCATCGACGTTTTTCAGAAAGCCACCCGCATGGTCGGCAAGGCCAGGTTTCTCGCGCAGGGTACGCTTTACCCCGATGTCATCGAGTCGGTGCCGATCGGCGGCAATCCGGCGGCGCTGATCAAGAGTCATCACAACGTAGGCGGCCTGCCGGAGAAAATGAAGTTTGAACTGATCGAACCGCTCCGGTGTTTGTTCAAGGATGAGGTCCGCGAACTTGGTACCGAGCTTGATTTGCCAAAAGAGATTGTAATGAGGCAACCGTTCCCCGGTCCAGGTTTGGCTGTCAGGATTCTTGGTGAAGTCACACCCGAGCGCTGCGATATCCTGCGCAACGCCGACACGATCGTCGTCGAGGAAATGAAATCGAACAATTTATACTACAAAATTTGGCAGAGCTTCGCAGTGCTGCTGCCGGTGCGTAGTGTTGGCGTGATGGGCGACGAGCGAACCTACGAGTACACGATTGCCGTGAGAGCGGTGGAGTCGAAGGACGGCATGACTGCAGACTGGGTGAAACTGCCGTACAAAGTGCTCGAGACGCTCTCGAACCGAATCATCAACGAAGTGGATGGCGTAAACCGCGTTTGTCTCGACATCTCCAGCAAACCGCCGGCAACCATCGAGTGGGAGTAACCGCTCAACCGGACACCCTCGTGGCTTCGTCAGCATTCCGCACGTCTGAGGTCTGTTCCTGAAGCTTTTCAGGCGACCAATCCACCCGTCTCAGAGAGAGCGTGTCGATCCACCATTGCCCGCCTTCCTCCACCATGCTGACGGCACACGGAATCCAGTGCCCGCCGTCAAAATACAGGTAAGCATCCAGCACAGCCAAGGCTCCGTCATCCATAGCCAACCCGAAGTTCGTCGCGCTTGAAGCCGGCAGCAAAGGCAGATCGTTGCAGACCATGTCTCTCAATTCCCCTGAGTCCATCGATTTCCAAGCGGTCGACATAGCACCCTTGGCCTCGTCGTATTTACCAAGTCGCACCGACTTGAAAAACGCACGCGCTCTCTCGGTGAGTTGATGGTGCAGCAGCAGTGTCTGCAGTGAATTGCGAATCGTTTTAACTAAATCAAGTTCCCTCATATGTCCTTCCTGGCGGCACACGCCCCGGAAAGAGTATCGACTCTACAAGCGGTAACTTTAGCTGGAACTTTTTCGCCCGCGAACCGTGCTGTCTACTTCGCCTGTTTGAAGGTGCGTTCGCAGTTCCTGGCCGGGCTTGGATTGTCGGACATCACGCAACACCTCGCCGGTTTTCGCATCACAGGTGATCGAGTAGCCACGGGCCAATATCGCCTTAGGCGAGAGCAGCATGAGCCGATCCTGCGCTCGCTCTATCCTTGACGAGCATTCCGCGTGATTGCGTCGAACCGCCTCGGTCAAGCGACGCCCCACCCACCTTAACTGCTCTCCGCGCCGGGCCAGCAAAGTCGTTGGCCGCAGCGACGTCAGTCGCAGCTTGGCCAACCGAAGACGTTCTCGCCGGGCCGCCATTCCCTGCCCCGCCAGACGATTCATGTCTTCGACCTGATTATCCAGGCGCTGAAAACAATCGTTCAGTGATCGGTGCGGGTGCACCCGGTTGAGCCTGTGGGAGAGCGATAACAAGCCGCGCTTAGCAAAGTCTACCCCACGCATACCCAAGCGATCCAAATGCGTCTTAACCTCGCTCAGAAACCCTCGCGTGGCAAACACAGCCTGCGTTATCAATTCAGCTCCCACACTCGGAGTTGCAGCCCGTATGTCGGCAACGAAGTCGGTGATTAAAAAATCGACCTCATGTCCCACCGCTGACACTACCGGCAGTGCCGACTCATGCACCGCGCGAGCCAACACCTCCTCGTTGAAGGCCCAAAGATCCTCCAAGCTGCCGCCGCCGCGCGTCAGCAGAATCAAATCCAGCGGTTTAGCTTGGTTTGCGCTCCATCGGTTTAGACGCTGAATCGCCCTGGACATCTCCGCAGCAGCTGTTTCACCCTGCACACGGCACGCCTCCAGTACGAATCGCAGCGACGGGTTGCGCCGCTGAGCGACATGCAGCACATCGCGAATGGCCGCTCCCGTCGGCGATGAGACCAGTCCAATCTGCGCTGGGAAATTAGGCAGCAACTGTTTCCGCTCCTGCGCGAAGAGGCCTTCTGTTTCTAGTTTGCGTTTCAGGTTCTCAAATTTGACCTGCAACGCCCCCTGCCCCTGCAGTTCCACCTTGCGGACGATCAGTTGATACTGCCCCCTCGCCTCGAACAGCGTGATTTGTCCATGTAGCAACACCTGCGTTCCGTCCTCTAGCAGCAGGCGGCTCTCCAAGTCAACGCCGCGAAACAGCGCGCAACTCAATTGTCCTTTTTCATCCTTGATACTGAAGTAAAAGTGGCCTGACGCCTGCCGGCGCAACCCGGTGACCTGTCCCTCTACCCAAATCGTCCCGAGTTGGCCTTCTAGCAAACCCTTCACCCTCCGGTTCAACTCGGCCACGCCGTAGACCTTGCGAGCCTTCCCCTGTTCGGCCAGCCCACCGAAATCCCACAGGCTCTGTTGCTCCCGATTCATGCCTCAGTTCCTACGTCCGGCAACAACTCGGAAACACGATCGATGGAACGCGCCCGGCCGGATTCAACGTCAATGTCTATCAATGCTCCGTTCAGCGTGACACGCTTTGAGGCGATGCCAAAACGCTGTGGCCTGCAAGTCATGAACCGGCGCAGAACCGGCGCAATCTCACGTCCAAGAATACTCTCCTGCGGTCCCGTACAACCCGCATCACAGAGAAACGCCGTTCCGTTGGGGAAAATCTGCTCGTCGGCGGTCTGCACATGCGTGTGAGTCCCCACCACAGCACTCACTCGACCGTCGAGAAATCGTCCCATCGCGATTTTCTCTGACGTTGTTTCCGCGTGCATATCCACAAAAATAATCGTCGCCTTCTGACTCATCACACTCACAGCGTCATTCGCAGCGAAAAACGGATTCTCGATCGGCTTCATGAATGTCTGCCCCTGCAGATTCAGCACTCCCACTGGCGGAAAGTCTTCCTTTTGCGTTATGCAATACCCCTGCCCTGGCGTGCCATCAGGGTAATTCGCGGGACGCACAAAACGCGATTCGTTCTCCAGCAGCGACTCCACCTCGCGTTGATCCCACAAATGATCGCCAGATGTCATCACATCCACCCCCGCCTCAAACACCTCACTCGCAGTCGCCGGAGTTATACCTGAACCGCCAGCCATGTTCTCCCCGTTGGCGATAACGAAGTCGATCCCTAGCGACTTCCGAAGCCGTGGCAAAAAGTACCGCACTGCCTTACGGCCCGGTTTCCCTACAATGTCGCCAATGAAAAGCAACTTCACGCGCCTCACGGTACGCCACTCATCCCCGCGCGCAAAGCTCAACAACGAACTCGCCGCACTTGAAGGGAGGCCCGAGGCAGTTTATCACTTTGGTGTGCCGTTGAAGATTACCCGGGCCTCAATTCATCAGATTCAGCTCAATACGCGCATGCCGTTCAAGTACGGCATTGCCACGATGACCGAGGTGCCGATGGTGTTTATTCGGCTAGACACCGAGGTGGATGGTCGACCGTCGTGGGGAATTGCTTCTGATCTGCTGCCGCCCAAGTGGTTCACCAAGGTTCCAGACGATCCGATCGACAAGGAAGTCGCCGACATGCTCCGTGTGATCCGCCGCGCCCTGGCTCATTCGGTCGGAGTGGAGTCTCCGACAGCTTTTGACGCTTGGCGCACAATCTACAATCAGCAAGCCGCTTGGGCGAAGGCGGAGAAAATTGCCCCTTTGTTGGCTCATTTTGGCACGTCGCTCGTGGAGCGGGCGGTGATCGAGTCTGTTTGTCGTGCCGTAGGCCGGTCGCTTGGCCAAGCGCTACGCGACGGGACGCTCGGTTTTGAACCGGGCGCGATTCATCCAGTCTTGTCCAAGCGCTCTGCCGCCGAATTGCTCCCGAAACAGCCCTTGGCCAAAGTGATCTCACGCCACACGGTTGGATTGGCTGATCCGCTGTCAGTCGATGGCATCCCGGAGGACCAGCGACTCAACGACTCGCTGCCGCAATCGCTTGACCAGTGCATCCGGGCCTACGGTCTGCGCCATTTCAAAATCAAGATCAACGGCGATCTTGACACCGATCTCGAACGACTACGTTGCATTGCTGTGGCGATCGAACAACAGTCGCCGGACAACTATGAATTCAGCCTCGACGGCAACGAGCAATTCAAGTCCGTGGTGGAGTTTCGTAAGCACTGGACGAATCTTGCCAACGACACGGTATTGGCTTCGTTTTTCAAACATCTCCTGTTTGTCGAGCAACCGTTCCACCGCGACATCGCGCTGGAGGATTCCGTGGGCGACGGATTTGACGACTGGCCGGGCCGCCCTCCAATCATCATCGATGAATCTGATGCCACGATCAATAGCCTGCCCACGGCACTAACTCTCGGCTACGCTGGGACGAGCCATAAAAACTGCAAGGGTATTTTCAAGGGAGTCGCCAACGCTTGCCTGCTCAGCGCACGGCGGGAGGCCTGTCACCTGTCGGTCATGAGCGGCGAGGATTTGTGTAACATCGGCCCAGTCTCCGTGATACAAGACCTGGCGGTGATGGCGACGCTTGGAATCGAGAGCGTCGAGCGTAACGGGCATCATTACATGGCCGGATTGTCGCAATTTCCGGACGTCACGCAGCGGCAGGTGTTAAGCGCGCACGCGGGACTTTACCGGGTGGGCGAACAGGGTTGGCCAACGCTAGAGATCCGGAACGGGCGGATCGACTTGAGAAGCGTCAACGACCAGTCGTTCGGCACCGGCTTCGATCTCGATCTGTCACCGTTCGAGGAGACCGGCCTCGCGGAGGAATGAAAAAGCAACCTCTGGCCAGCCTCGATCAACGGCACTTGTGGCATCCGTTCACGCAGATGCGCGACTGGCTGAAGGGCGAACCGATAGTCATCCAGCGCGGCAAAGGCGCGCTGCTTTGGGATCAGCGCGGCCGGGAATACATCGACGCCAACTCGTCGATTTGGACCAATCTTCACGGGCATAACCATCCGAAAATCAACGCCGCCATTCGCCGGCAACTGGCCCGGGTAGCCCACACCTCGGCGCTTGGTCTGGCCAACGAACCGTCCGCGCTACTTGGCCAAGCACTGGTAAAACTGGCCAATCCTCGAGCCGGTTTGACCAAGGGGCACCCGCGCTTGAGCAAGGTCTTTTACTCGGATGACGGCTCAACCGCGGTCGAAGTCGCGCTCAAATTGGCTTATGAGTTCGCGCGTCGCACCGGCCGCGCCCGCAAACCAAGGTTCCTGTCGGTTGATGGTGCGTATCATGGCGACACGATTGGAGCGGTCAGTGCCGGGCAAATCGACCTGTTTCACAAAACGTATACTGGGATGCTGTTCAAAACGGACAAGGTGATGTCACCGTACTGCTACCGTTGCCCGTTCAACAAGGCCAAGCCGGAACGAAGCGACGCACGCGACACTCGCAATTGCAACTCCGAATGCGTTGACAAGGTCGAGCAGCGGTTTGCTGCCCGCAAAAAGCGCGGGAGCAACTACGCTGCAATGCTCCTGGAACCGGGCTTACAGGGACCGGCCGGCATGATCGCGCAGCCGAAGGGATGGATTGGCCGTGTTGCGCAGATTGCCAGGGGACACGGAACCCAACTCATTGCCGATGAAGTGATGACCGGCTTTGGCCGCGCTGCCAATCGATTATTCACGAGTCACGATGCGACTGTGCAGCCGGACTACCTCTGCCTAGCCAAGGGGCTGAGCGGCGGGTATCTGCCGATGGCAGCAACGCTGACCACGCAGGAGGTGTTCAACGCCTTCCTCGGGGATTACTCGGAGTTCAAAACCTTCTTTCACGGGCATAGCTACACCGGCAACCAACTCGGCAGTGCTGCAAGTCTGGCAAGTGTCGGGTTACTGCAGTCCAAGGCGACGTCGGCCAACCGCAAAAAACTGGCTACCAATCTTCAATCAGAAGCCATACGGCTTTGGACCTTGCCGCAGGTGGGCGATATCCGACAGGCTGGTTGCGTGCTGGCGGTGGAACTTGTTCGAGACTGGCAAACTCGCGAACCGTTTATATTGGCCGAGCAGGCCGGTATTCGCGTCTGCAACGCCTTGGCCAAGCGCGGTGTGCTGACGAGGCCGATCGGCAACGTGATCGTTGTCATGCCTCCGTATTGCACGACACAGCGGCAGGTCAAAAAAATCTTTGCCGCCCTGCACGACTCAATCGAAGAATCCTTAACTCAGAACCTATGAATCCGCAGATGACACAGATTCCTGCAAATGCAAACAAAAGGAATCTGTTATAATCCGTGTTTCAGTGGATAAAGAAGACTGAAAACTAACATGAGCGATCCCGAAAATATTTTTGCCACTGTTGCCCTTGGACTGATATTGATTCGGTATTTCTTTGAGTTATGGCTCGACGGCTTAAACACCGCGCACGTGCAGAAGCACGCTGATGAAGTGCCGGAGTCATTTCGGGTGGTCATGGATCAGGCTGCGTACAAGAAGTCAGTGCAGTACACGTTGGCCAAAGCCAGATTTGGAACAGTGTCGGACAGTTGCAGCACAGCGCTGTTATGCGTCCTGCTCTTCAGTGGGTTGCTCTCTTCGCTTTTTGGTCAAGCCGTGAACTGGGTCGGGGATTCACATTGGGGACTGGCCATTGCCTTGTGGGCCGTGGTTCTGCTGATGTCCGTGTTGAACCTACCGTTTTCATGGTGGTCTCAATTCAGGCTTGAGGAACGGTTCGGATTCAACAACTCCACGCAGCGCACTTGGTGGACGGATCAGTTCAAGGGCGTTGTGCTGAGTTTTGCCATCGGTGCTCCGCTGCTGGCGTTGATCCTTTGGCTGGCTTATGCCAGCGGCGACTATTGGTGGCTGTGGGCATGGGGCGTGATTGTTGTGTTTCAACTATTGATGAGCGTACTGGCACCGATCTTTATTCTGCCACTGTTCAATAAATTCGCACCATTGCCTGAGGGGGGGCTGAAGGGCCGGTTGAACAACTTGGCCAAGCGCACGGGTTTCATTAACGCCGGCATCCAAGTGATGGATGGCAGCAAACGCTCCAAACACTCAAACGCTTTTTTTACCGGCTTGGGAAAGGGGCGTAAAATCGCGCTGTTCGACACGCTCGTGGAGCAACTGAGCGAGGAGGAACTGGAGGCTGTGTTGGCGCACGAAATCGGTCACTTCAAGCTGAAGCACGTGCCAAAGATGATTGTGTGGTCGTTTATCACTACGCTGATTGGTTTTTTTGGATTGAGTCTATTGGCGGGGCAGCCTTGGTTTGTTGGTGCGTTCGGATTCGGCCCCGGGAAAGCCCCTGCGTTTCTACTGTTCGGGCTGTTGGCCGGGACGGTGACGTTTTGGCTCTCGCCGCTGTCGAACCTTTGGGCGCGCAGGTTTGAATACGAGGCGGATGCCTTCGCCGCAGAGGCCATAGGCGGGAGTGAGCCGATGATTACGGCGCTCCGCAAGCTCAACCGGGAGAACCTCAGCAACCTCACACCGCACCCGTGGTACAGCGGTTTCCACTACGATCACCCGGCATTGATGGAGCGCGAAGCTGCTCTGAAGAACGAGAAGCCGTCTGCCCAATCTGCGTAACATTCGGCTTTTGCCGCATGCCCAAGCGAGGTAGCTTTCCGCCGCCCTTGAGTTGGGGCTCGAATTTAATTCGACATGCGACCTAGAATACCCAACACATTACTGATCTGCTTTCTGGCACTAGGCCATGCGCCCGTTTGTCAGGCGGACGAGCCATACATTAGCGAGATCGTCGCGGCCAATGACAACACCCTGAAAGATGACTTTGGTGAGAGCACGGATTGGATCGAGGTGCATAATCCAAGCGACGCCCCAGCGCAGTTGATTGGCTGGGGATTGAGCGACGAGGCGGAAAGCCCCCTGAAATGGACGTTTCCGGACGTGAGCATCCCTCCCGGCGGATTCCTCCTAGTGCATGCATCGGGCAACAATATCGCCGAGTCGGCCAAGGCGCTGCATGCCAGTTTCCGACTGTCACGCGCAGGCGAGTTCCTTGGTTTGAGTAGACCGGATGGCACATTTGCGGACAAGTACGAACCCGGTTTCCCTGCGCTGACCGATAACCAGTCGTACGGCGTCCCAATGATGGGAGAGTCAGAGGAAATTATCCCGCCTCACACAGTGTTCGGCTACCTGACACCGGCAAGCAGCAACGCAAAGGAGAAGTGGACCAATCCGGAATTCACGATAACCGCCAATTGGAAAACAGGACGATCCGGATTCGGTTTTCAGCGATCCGGCACCAGCCTGGCCAGTATCATCAAGACCAAAATTCCCACGTCAAAGCGAGTGATTTGGTTGCGTAAAGAATTCGCTGTCAGTGACCATCAAACCCTGGCGGCGCTGATTCTCAGGATACAGTTCGACGATGGCTTCATCGCCTACCTAAACGGAGACAAGGTCGCCTCCTACAACGCACCGGAAAAACCGAGGTACAATTCCTACGCCACAAACAACAACAATGACATCTCCCTTGTTGACTTCGACATCAGCGACTCCATCCGCCTGCTGAGGAGCGGAAAAAACAACGTGCTTGCAGTGCAGGTTTTTGACTTTCGAACGGATCGCAATGAATTCTTTGTGATGCCCACACTGCTAGGCGGGCGCTCGGCGAAGATTAACCCTGAAAAACGGGAGTTTTTAACCGTAGCCACCCCCGGCCGACTGAACACGAGTCAGTCCCAACCACAAGCCGGTGAGCCGGTTTTTTCCAGATCAAGCAGCAGTTTCGCTTCCTCGTTCTCTCTCACGCTAAAGCCTGGTGCAGAAGGTGAAATCGTTCGTTATTCAACTAACGGCACCGTGCCCAACACTTCCTCAATAAAATACACCAAAGCGATAAGGATTACTCAGTCCACTCTCGTCTGCGCCCGTTGCTTCACCAAGGAGGGGCGCGGCGGCCCCCCGGTTACCCATGAGTACCTACAGGTGGCGGCAAACGCCCGGAATTTCTCCTCCAATCTTCCAGTCGTCGTGATTGAGAATTTCAAGGGCGGGACCATAAACTCAGATCCGTACAAGAACGCACACATGTCCATTTATGAACCCGGCGAGGATGGGCGCACCAAGTTAATGAATGGCCCTACCCTCGACACACGAGTCGGGATCAAAATTCGCGGCTCGAGCACACAGAACCGCGCCAAGAAAGCGTTCACCGTTGAAGCCCGAGACGATTTCGGTGAAGACAAGGACATCTCCCCCCTTGGCTTGCCGGAGGAGTCAGACTGGATTCTTTATGCCCCATACAACTTCGACCGAGCCCTCATCCGCAACGCGTTGGTTTACGAACTCAGCAACCAGATTGGCCGGTACGCCGTGAGAACCCGTTTTTGCGAGGTGTTCGTCAATACCAACGGCGGCTCCCTGAGCTACAACGACTACGTCGGCGTGTACTCGTTCATGGAAAAAATTAAGCGGGACAAAAACCGAGTTAACATCTCCCGCATTGGCCCCGAGGATAACACAACACCGGAAGTCACCGGCGGCTACATGTTCAAAATCGACCGCCCCGATCCCGGGGACTCTGGGTTTAGCGCCGGTGGTCAAAGCGTGAAGTGGTTGGACCCCAAGGAGGGCGAAATCACCTCCAAACAAAGCGCCTACGCTCGCGGCCATCTTAACGTAATGTACAAGAACTTGAATCACCCGACCAAATATGCGGATTACATCGATCCATTGTCATGGGTGGATCATCATATGTTGAACGAGTTCACCAAAAACCCGGACGGACTCCGGTTAAGCACTTATTTATTTAAAGACCGCAACAAGCGGGTGGAGTACGGGCCAGTATGGGATTTCGACCGCACAATGGGCTGTGACGATGATGGACGGGCAGCCAATCCGGTTGGGTGGTCTGGCAGCTACTATTACGGTTGGTGGACCCGCGTCATGCGGAACAAATCCTTCAAGGAACTCTACGCCCAGCGCTGGGGCGAAGTTCGCGGCAACGTGATGACCGAGAGGAACGTTTTCGCCATCATCGATGAATGGGAGGAACTGCTCGGCGAAGCGGCAGAGCGCAATTTCATCAAGTGGCGCCTAGTCAACACAAAGACCGGTTTCCAGACAAAGATCAACCAGCTTAAGACCTGGATTTCACAACGGTTGGCTTGGATGGACACACAGTTCGACTCCGTCCCGTCACCGCTATTGAGCATGACCCAGGGAGCCGCCCTACCCGGCTACAATCTCGGAGTACGCGTCAAGAGCGATGAGGTGTACTACACGACCAACGGCACAGACCCGCGCATGCCGAACGGCAGCATCAACCCCGATGCCACCCGACTAGGTGAAGCGGAAACCGAACCAATTGTCGCGAAGAGTTCCGAGTGGAAATACTTCGATACCGGCGTCAAGCTGGACAAAGTCGACTGGACCGCGACGGATTACGACGACAGTGAATGGAAAGTCGGCCAGGCAGAACTGGGCTACGGGGACGGGGATGAGGCAACCGCAGTTGATCGCGGCCCCGATCCGAGCACAAAATACCATACGACCATTTATTTCCGAAAAGAGTTCCAACTGCTCAACGCAAGCGACAAATCGTTGTTCATCAAGTTGCTGCGAGACGACGGCGCTGTGGTGTACCTCAACGGCGAGGAACTGTTGCGAAGTAACATGAGAAGCGGAACCGCTCGGTACTCCAGTTACACGGCAAAGCGAAACCCAGCGAAGGAAAGTAGTATTTATTTCCCATACCTCATTGAAACCCCCAATTTCGTCAACGGCAGGAATGTGTTCGCAGTCGAGGTTCATCGCGGTTCCCGTTACGACAAGGACTTGAGTTTCAATTTCGAGGCTTCCATCATGGACTCCTCCGGCACACCGATTTCCGTGGACAAAACATCCACCATCATTGTTCGTGCGAAAAGTGGCAAAACTTGGAGCGCCGCATCAACCGCATCCATCGTCATCTCCCCCTCGGCCGCACTTAAAGTAACAGAATTGATGTACAATCCTCCAGATGGGAAACCGTTCGAGTTTATCGAGCTAAAGAACACCGGCAACTCGAGCCTGAGCTTGGCCGGCGTTAGCCTGTCCGGCGTGCGATTTATGTTTGACGAAGGTTCACTAGCTCCGTGGCAATCCGGCATCCTCATCCCCAACGACGACCCAGTTGCTTTTGCGGAAAAATATCCCGACGCCCCTGTCCTTGGCACCTACGCCGGCAGCCTCTCCAACTCCGGCGAGGAACTCCGCCTGATCGATCCCAACGGCCAAATCGTTTACTCAGTCAATTACTCCGCCGAAAGCCCTTGGCCAATCGAGGCCGCCGGTGGCGGTTCGGCGCTTGAGTTAGTGCCCAGTACTGCCAGTGAACGCGATCCGGCCAACTGGCGCGCCAGCCTAGTGCCCGGAGGCACGCCGGGGGATGTAATTTTCACCGAAATTATTCTTTTGAAAGCAGCAGCATCCGACACACACCGAGCCCGGCTAGCCATTCGCTTCGCAGCCCTTCCAGGCAACTCATATTCCATTCACGCCACCGACGACCTTGTCTCGGACACTTGGGAGAAACTCCAGACCAATGAATTTGTGACGGAACCAAAGATCGTTGAGTTTGCAGTTTGGGCCAAGGCAGGAGATGGACATCGATTTTACCGTGTATCCAGCCCGTGACGGCAAGTTTCGTTAAAATGAAAACTAGCCCAGCTGATTTTTACATTTTCCTTCAAACCTTTTTCATACACTCTCTCGCCGATGCGTAATCGCCGCTTGGCCCGCGAACGGGCCCTTCAGTTCCTGTTTCAGCATGATATAAATCCCCCCGAAGCCGTCGAGGAGGAACTAGAGCGTTTTTGGGAATCCCAAACCAGCGCCGCAATCGCTGAGGATCACCAACCAGCCACATGGGGCAAACAAATCGAACCAACACCACCCACACCCGAAGACAGTGAGGTGCGGAAGTTTGGCGATCCTCTCATCCGTGGTGTTCTGGAAAAACTCAGCGAGTTGGACAGCGTCATCGAGGAGCAGACTCGCAACTGGAACTTTGATCGCATCGCCAAGGTGGACAGAAACATTCTGCGACTAGCCATCTATGAGATGTTGCATCGCGATGATATCCCCCCGGTGGTCAGCATCAACGAGGCAATCGACATCGCAAAAAAGTTTTCCACCGAGAACAGCGGACGGTTCGTCAACGGCATACTCGACAAAGTCAAGGGCAAGCTCATGCGCCCGGCACGAACCACGGCTGACTAAGCCAGCCACCGGGAGAAACGCTTGGCCCAACCGTACATTGACCTGCATCTGCACACCCTCTTCTCGGATGGCATTTCCACTCCTGAGCAAGTTGCCGAAGATGCGCAGGAAATGGAACTAGCCGCCATTGCGCTGACGGATCACGACACCATCGAAGGTTGCCCACGTCTGGCCAAGGCCTGCGCCGAGCGCGGCATCGAATTCATCCCCGGCACTGAACTGTCCACTGACATAGACGGACACGAGATGCACCTGCTCGGTTACTTCCTCGACACTGGAAACGAGGAGTTAATCCGCGAAACCACCCGCTACCAACAGAACCGCACAGACCGCGTCCACGGATTGGTTGAACAACTCAACAGGATCGGCATCCCCCTGCGAACCGACCAGGTTTTCGATTTGGCCAAGTGCAAGGCCCCCGGCCGGCCGCATGTGGCCCGGGCGCTCGTGAAACACGGTTTTTGTAGTACAACGGACCAGGCATTCGTGCGTTACCTCCGCAAAAACGCCCCCGCTTGGGTGCCTAAAATAAACGTCTGTTTCGCTGATGGCATCCGGTTGATTCACCAATCTGGGGGGCTGGCCATCATGGCACATCCCGGCCTCAACAAGATCGACCACTTGATCCCACGCATGGTTGAAGCCGGGCTTGACGGCATCGAATGCTGGCACACCAAACACCCCAAGAGCACAGTCAAGCGATACCGCGAAATGGCCGCGCGCCTTGGTGGCTTGCTGGTCACTGGCGGATCAGATTGCCACGGCCCTTCACGGGGGCGTTACCCACTGATCGGCACAGTCCGAGTCCCGTACGACATTCTCGATGAGATGAAACGCCGACTTTCCCGTGCAACTGCAAACTGATTTTCACACATGGGCTTATTCACAAAATTCTTTTCCGGACTAAAAAAGACCCAATCCAAGCTGTCAACCGAGATTCGCCGAATCGTCACCCGCTCGCCCAAACTAACCGAGGATGACATCGAGCAACTAGAGGCAGCACTGCTCGCCTCGGACATGGGGTTCGCCGTCACAGAGCGTGTTGTTGATGCCGTACGCCGCACGTACGAGTCAAGCGGCGGCGAAGCCGGCAACGTGCTTGAGGTGGCACAGGCAGAAGTCGAGTCCTGCCTTTGCAGCGGCACCAGTCGCTTGGCCAAGCGCGACGGGCTGACCGTGGTCTCGCTGGTCGGAGTGAATGGCGCGGGCAAAACCACCACAGCCGCCAAGCTGGCCCACCGCGTCAAGGCCGGCGGCGGAAAGCCGATATTGGCCGCGTGCGACACCTTTCGCGCCGCTGCCATCGAGCAGTTGAACCTCTGGGGCGAGAGACTCGACATCCCAGTCGTCAGCAGCAACTACGGCGCCGATCCCGCCTCAATTGCCCATGATGCTGCCAGTTCGGCACTTGGTAGGGGCAACGACTATTTGTTCATAGACACCGCCGGACGCCTGCACACCAAGCACAACCTGATGCGTGAACTCAAGAAATTACACCGCGTAATCGGCGACAGAATTGCCGGCGCCCCTCACGAGACACTGCTCGTCATTGACGCCTCCATCGGGATGAACGCCCTGAACCAAGCGAGAGAGTTCAACAAGTCGGTGCCGTTGAGCGGTTTAGTGATCACCAAGCTCGACGGAACGTCCAAGGGCGGCATGGTGGTATCCATCCAGCACGAGTTAGATTTGCCGGTCAAATTCATCGGGCTGGGCGAACAACCGGACGACCTTCAGGCGTTTTCCCCGGCCGAGTACGCTCGCGCGCTTTTCTTCGAGGAATAAGACAAGGACTTTTACCTCACCGGGGCACTTGACCTACGTAGATTTAGCGACAATTCTTTGCGCTATGCGCAATCGTGGTCGCCCCGGTAGCTCAACTGGATAGAGCGTCTGCCTTCTAAGCAGAATGTTGTGGGTTCAAGTCCCGCCCGGGGTACCATCTTGCCGTATACGAACGCTTCGACACTGCTCCACTCACTTGGAATCGCACGTGCAACCCATCATCAGACCTAACCAGCCAACCGATTGAGCAACATCTCCGGGGTTGTCTCGATGAAAAA
>PVBE012985257.1_pt1 | contig 32370 bp, 26 predicted proteins | sample 1631181 | NCBI WGS metagenome assembly PVBE01 (sample SAMN08397723, study PRJNA350692) | Marine metagenome, whole genome shotgun sequencing project. | isolation source: water | place: Pacific Ocean | collected 2012-04
GGATTGGCGGCAGCCGTCGGATTGGCGGCAGCCGTCGGATTGGCGGCAGCCGTCGGATTGGCAGCAGCGGTAGACTGTGGCTCTCCCCCTGCGTCGCGAAGCGACGCTGTCCCCCGCGAGCGGGGGACGGCTGTGTGTCCACCGCTGGCGTGGGGCGCGCAGCCCCTCCCCACGCGTGGGGAGGTGCCCGACGCAGTCGGGCGGAGGGGGGAGCCACAGGCTGACGAGCACGTGCGGTCACAGCCAGCGCTCGGAGCGACGGCAGCGGTATCGCGACGTAAGGCAGGTAGGCGCCGGGTTCCACGCTGCGAGTCTGCATCGCGCTGCACAGCCTGCACATCGGAAGGGAGGCGGACCCGGGAGCCCCGCCGGGTCGGGCTCGGAGAGCGAGGCGAGCGACCCACCGACATCGGGGACTCGGCGCGAGGGTGGGAACTTCACCAGAGCCGCATTAGGGTTCGGTCCGAGTCCGAATCCAGGGCGAAGTCCTCCGCGAGCCACGCCGACGATGCGCTGCGTCTTCACCTCACCGAACGTCGTCGTCATCCGCCACCTGCACGACCTGCTGGAGCAGCATGAGATCGGTGCGGTGGTCCGCAATGCCCAGCTGGCCTCCGCGGTCGGCGAGATACCGCCGATCGAGGCGTGGGCGGAGCTCTGGGTCGTTCGCGAAGAGCACTTCGATCGGGCGAAGGAGCTCGTGACGGCGGTCGTCTCGGAGACCGGTCCCACCCTGCCCCAGTGGGTTTGCACGGGATGCGGAGAGACCGTGGAGGGCCAATTCTCGGACTGTTGGGCCTGCGGTCAGGCCCGCCCCGAGTGAGGAGGCAGCGGGATTGCTTGCATCCCTCGCCCGCGGATCGAACACTGTGCGAGGTCCAACCCGGAGATGAAATGCTGGTGCTCGTCGTCAACTGCGGAAGCTCTTCGCTGAAGGTCGCTCTGGTCGACCGCTCGACCGGTCGTCGTTTGATGGCGGCACGCGTCGAGCGGATCGGCGAGGAGTCCCCGACTCGGGTGATCGCCGGCGGGACCACGGAGCCCTGCTCGGCTCCCGACCACACGGGCGCTCTCGCTTCGGTGCTGCCGTTGGCGCTGGAGTCCCTGCCTGAGGGACGGAGTCTCGACGGCGTCGGCCACCGCGTCGTCCACGGCGGCGAGCGTTTCGCTCATCCGACCCGTATCGACGTCGAGGTCGAGGCCGCGATCGAGGAGCTCAGCGCGCTGGCCCCTCTCCACAACCCGGCGAACCTGGCCGGGATCCGAGCCGCGCGAGCGCTGCTACCGGACATCCCCCACGTCGCGGTCTTCGACACGGCTTTCCACGCCACGCTGCCGCGGCGGGCGCGGGCGTATGCGATTCCGGCGGAGCTCGCACGAGAACACGGGATTCGCCGCTACGGGTTCCACGGGACGAGCCATGCGTTCGTGGCCCGGCGCGCGGCCGAGCACCTCGGCGAGGATCTGCGCGACCTGCGGATCATCACCTGCCATCTCGGCGGCGGGTGCAGCATCGCCGCCGTGGAGTACGGTCGGTCTACCGAGACGAGCATGGGCATGACCCCGCTCGAAGGGCTGGTGATGGGAACGCGGAGCGGAGACCTCGACCCGGGCGCGATCTTCGCATTGATGCGGGCCGAGAACCTCGACGTGGACGCCGCGGACGAGCTGCTCAACCGGCGATCCGGGCTTGCCGGGCTGTCGGGGGTCGGCCGGGATCTGCGTGACATCGAAGCGGGCGCCGCAGAAGGGAACGACGACTGCCGCATGGCGATCCACGTGTTCTGCCACCGGCTGCGAAAGTATATCGGCGCCTACTCCGCGGCGATGGGCGGCGTCGACGCGATCGTGTTCACCGCCGGCATCGGCGAGAACAGCGCGGCGACCCGGCATCGCGCGGCGCAACGCCTCGAGTTCCTCGGCGCCCGGCTCGACGAGGATCGCAACCGAGAAGCGTCGGTGGACGACGCATCGCCGGTGGCCGAGATCTCGGCCGAGCACAGCCGGGTCCGCCTGCTCGTAGTGCGCACCGACGAGGAGCTGGCGATCGCCCAGGCGACGGGCCGTCTCGTGGCCGAGGATGATCGGGTGGCTGCGCCGGAGACGATCCCGGTCGCGATCTCCGGACGACACGTGCACCTCGATGCGCCGACGCTGACCGCTCTCTTCGGCGAGGGGTACGAGCTGACGGTACGCAAGCCCCTGTCGCAGCCCGGCCAGTTCGCGGCGGAGGAGACGGTCGGTGTGATCGGGCCGAAGGGGTCGTTCGATCGGGTTCGAATCCTCGGCCCGTTGCGCAGCCGGAACCAGATCGAGGTGTCGACGACCGACGAGTTCCGACTGGGACTCGACGCCCCGGTTCGCGCGTCTGGCAAGGTGGCCAACTCGCCGGGCGTGACGCTGGTCGGGCCCGCGGGGCGGATCGAACTGAACGAGGGTATCATCTGCGCCTGGCGTCACCTCCACATGACGCCAGAAGACGCGGCGGCGTTCGGCGTGGCCGATCGCGACGTCGTCGACGTGCGCATCGACACCGACGGCCGGGACCTGGTCTTCGGCGACGTGCTGGTCAGGGTTTCGCCGAAGTACCGGCTGGAGATGCACATCGACACCGACGAAGCAAACGCAGCCGGTATCTCGGGCAGCACCCAGGGCGTGCTCTTCGACACCGAAGGCTGCGCTCGAATCACAGCGAGGCACAGGTAAGCGATGTCTAGAGCCCTTGCCAGAACCGACGGAGGTTCACCATTCGTCACCCGCCTCCGCGCGTTGCTCGCCGAAGGAGACCGCGCGATCCCGACGATGGAGATCTCGTTGGAACTGGACATCAGCGCTCAGCTCGCCAGCCGACTGCTCGCGGCGATCGAGGCGACGCCGGGGCTCTCTTCGCTGGCGGAGCTCCGCGCGGGCATCGCAGGTCCCGACGAGCCGCTCGCGTCGCGCATCTTGAAGGCCAAGGACTGGGCCACGGCCGTGGCCCGTGCGCAGGCCGCGGGATATGCCCCATCGGAAGCGCGATCCGTGGTCGACTGGATGGTGCTCGACATGGCGATCGAGGCCTGGCTGACCTCGCCGCACGAAGACGAGGTGCTCGCCGAGCTCGCCGGCCTCGCCAACGAGCCGAGCGACGAATGCCTGGAGCAAGGGTGCTCCTGGACCCTGGACCGAATCCGCGAGCGCAACGTCGAGCGCATCACGTTGACGCGCGCGTTCGTGATCATCGGTCACCTCGACTTCCGCGCCGCGTACTCCCTGGCGGAGTCGATGGTCAACGGCGAGCAGGCCGCTGCGTTCACCGAGGCGGCGATGTTGATCGACGTCGGCACGCCCGACGCCGCGACCGTCGCTCTGACCTCGGTGGACATCACGCCCGAGGTCGCGACCGCCGCGGTCGAAGGCCTGGCCGCCGCGTTCGCACCGCGCAGCTGATCCCCGGGGTCCGACGAAGCCAGAAGCGAGCTGACTCGGTGAAGGACCGGTTCAGCCCTTCGGGTCTTCCGGCGGCACGAGAATCGTCACCACCCGCGTGCCCAGGCTCGCGCCGTCGCTGGTGATCAGGTCGATGAAGGCGAAGAAGACCTGCGGCGCGACCGTCTCCTCGACGCAGTCGTTCTCGGCGCGGATCTCGAACGTGACGCTGGACCCCGGAGCCACGCCGGTGAACCCGTCGAGTTCGCCGTCGCCGTCGGTGTCGGCGGGCAGCGGCTCCTCGGCGCATCCGGCCGGCGTCGCCGCGACCGGTACGACTCCGTTGATGAAGCACGTCGTGTCGATGCCCGAGGCGGCGAATTCGTCATCGTCGCGCCGCAACACGGCCGTGATCTCGAACGCTTCGCCGCCGAGCAGGGCCGCAATGCCACTGATGATCGACGTGTCCACGCCGCCGCCACCGCCGAAGAACCCGGTCTCGACCTGGAAGACCAGCGGACAGAGCCCACCGGCGGCTGACGCCAGGCCTGCGCCGTCGACACCGGTGCAGCATTGCGTGCGGCTGCACCCGGCCGGCCGGTCGCCGGCCTCGCCCCACGCGCAGGGCGGAACGACGGCGCCGGTCCGATTGGCCGCCTCACGCAGATCGTCCTCCGCGGCGCTCTCGAATCCGAAGAGGATGTTGACGCCGACCGCGAGCCCGATGACCCGGGCATCGATATCGGCGAGGGCGTCGTAGGCCTCGTCGCGCGTCGCACCGAAAGGGTAGCTGGACTCGCCGTTCGCATGGGTCGATGCGTCGGAGATCTGGACGACGATCCGAACTTCGGAGTCGCGGAACCCTGCGCCGCCGATCGTCCCGTCCGCGATATCGACGACCTCGTCTGCGGTCGGATCGAAGGGGTCGATGTTGCCGGCGGTGCACTCCGACGTGCGTCCTTCCCCGGTGGCGATCTGGTAGAGCGCCTCGATGCCGGACTCCGGTCCGTCGCCGCCACCGGCGGCGTGCAGGCTCGCGACCGCCGCCTGCGCCGCGGCGCGGTCGGTCGTCACCCGCTGTCGGAGCGCAAAGGGCAGATCGCCGACACTCCCGAAGGCATCGCACGGGAAGTCGGCGAACTGGGCGACGCCGATGCCGATGTCGGCGATCCGCTCGGCCAGCGTCGGGATGATCGTCGTCCGCAGGCTGTTCTTCAGGCTGTCGATCGCCCCGCTCATCGACCCGGTGACGTCCATGTCGAACGCGACGTCCCCGGACTCCAACGTCGTGCTGATATCGAGCTCGGCGGTCTGCTCCGGTTCCAGGTATGGAAGCTCGAAGAAGAAGTCGACGAACTCCTCGATATCACTGCCGGGATCGCACGGGTCGGAGCCGAACGCGACCTCGAGCATGTCGATGAACCCATCGTCGTCGGAGTCGTCGTCGATCGCGTAGGTCGACTCGGGGCAGCCGGTTTCGTTCTCATCGAGCAAGCCGTCACCGTCCGAGTCCAGGTCGAGGAAGTCCGGATCGCCGTCGCCGTCGAGGTCGGACGGCTGGAGATCGGAGCGGGCCGCCCGGCGGTACTCGGTCTCGTCGGGGATTCCGTCGCCGTCCGAGTCCAGGTCGAGATGGTTCGGGATGCCGTCTTCGTCGAAGTCCTCTTCACCCTCGATCCGGTCGGTGATCCCGTCGCGATCGCTGTCTACGGCCGGCGGCCCGGTGTCGGTCGGCGGGGTGAGGGAGTCGGACGCGCCATCGGAGTCGTCGGACCCGTCGTCGAACGCACCATCGGCGTCTCCGTCGGCGCCATCGGCCTGCGCGCCGAGGTCGTCGATGGCGTCTCGACTGCTGCCTCGACCGGCGTCTTGGCTGTCCGCATCCGGGCACATCGTTCCGCGACACGGCCCGGCTCCGGGCGAACCGAGGTTCTCAGGGCCGTTCGAGCAGCCGCCGTAGAGGACCAGCGACAAGCCGAAGAAGACCGTCAGGAGCCGTCCGGCGAGCGCGCGAAGAGGCGCTGGCCGCGTCCCGGACGACCCGGGCGGGTCGATCGGGCGGGTTCCTCTCGGTCGGCTGCTAGGTCGGCTGCTAGCCCGAGCGCGGGAGCGGCGATTGGACATGGTCGGATCTCGTAATGATGCGCGCCGCCGGGTCCGGCGGCACGTCGGGTGTATCAGGCGGCGTTCAACAACCGCAACCGGAACAAGAGGCGCAGTCGGTGCTCCAGACGCAGCCGTACGAGGGGCCGAGGCAAAACTGCCATCGCGAGGAGCCGCAGCAGCGCCAGTTTGTACCGGCCTCCCACTCGCAGGTCGCCCCGGAGCGGAGTTGGCAGCCCCCCCAGTTGCACTCTCCGTTGCACACCTGCTCGGAGCAGGGGTCGCACGCGTCGCTGTCACGCCGGGCACCGGGCGAGCACGGGCCGCCCCCGGAGCAACCGGACCAGCCTCCCCACGCCCCCCAGCGGCACGAGCCGCCGTCGCACGCCCGCGAACGCGTGCGGCGGCCTCGGTCGCAGTTTCCACAGAGATCCTCGTCGGATTGCGTCTCGCCCGGCGTACACTCCGCGCTGGTCGCGCAGGCGGTCCAGGCGGCCCAGTCGCCCCACTGGCACGTCGAATCCGAACACGATCGCGACCGAGACTGCGCTCCCTCGCTGCAGTCGCCGCACGACCGCTCCTCGCCCTCGGTCTCGCCCGGCCGACAGCTGGCGGCGGTCTCACATGTCGCCCAGGGTCGCCACTCTTCCCATGCCGCCCCGTCGGCAAAGCAGCTCCGAACGCGCGTCTGGCGCCCCTCGCCACAGTCGCCGCAGGCGCGCTCCTCGGTCTGGCTCTCTCCCGGAGAGCAGACCAGGGGGCTGTCTTCGCAGATCCACTCGCCCCAGGCGCACGTGTCGTCGCAGACGCGCTGTTCGGTGCCCGCCGATCCGCAGGCCTCGCCGAATTCGAGGTTACCGGGGCTGCAGGAGTCCGGGCCGGCGCAGCCGCCGCAATCGTCGAGCGCAGATGCGCCGAGGTCGCCGGCGCATACCGCGAGGTCGTTGCCGGCACAGGTCCACAGACCGGTGTCGCAGGCTCCGCACCGGTCGCCGGGCGGGCCATCGAGCTCGGCGCAGCCGCCGCATCCGTTGACCGTCACCGAGCTCGGCGCCCCGTCGCAGGCGACGGAACCGTCGCCGCTACAACGCCAGACGCCCGTGTCGCAGACGCCGCACGGCGTTCCGTCGGAGCCGCCCAGCCGCGCGCAATCTCCGCAGCCACTCGGCGCGGCCAGAGATGTCTCGCAGCCGTTGGCTTGTACGCCGTCACAGTCGCCGAAGCCCGGATCGCACGGCCCCACCTCACACGTGCCTGCCGCGCAGATCGGCTCGGCGTGCAGCACCGAACAGGCTTCGCCGCAACGCCCGCAGTTGTGGGGGTCGGTCTGCAGGTTGAACCCCTCGTCCGCGACGCCGTTGCAGTTGTCGTCGACCCCGTTGCACACCTCCGGCGTGCGCGCACAGATGCAGGAGGCGGTGTCACAGGCCTCGGCGTCGGTCGCGTCGTCGAGCCCGCCGCCGGGGCCCGCGTCGGTCGCCCCGCCGGGCATCGCGCCCGACTGGCCTGGACGATCGTCACGGGAGCTCGACTCGTCGCCGGCGTCACGTTCACCGGTCGCTTCCGTCGAGACGCACGAAGCGATTGCAGCGAAGGCGGCGGCCACGACCAGGGCTCTAGCGAGGTGTCTCATCCGGTTCAGGCGAGGCGTTGATCGATCGGGGCAGTTGGCAACCGCACGGCCGTCCGGCCCCATAGAGTAGTTCGACGCGACGATCCGAAGCAACTCGCGACAGGCCCTCCGCCGCCATCAGAGGTCGGCGGGGCCGGCGTTCTCGGCCGCCGGGTCGGCGTTGGCGATCGTGGGGGGCGCGTCGTTGTTCGCCAGGGATTTCTGCAGCTCCTCGAGCGCGGCGCTGTCGTCCTCGCCGCGGCTCCGGAGCACGCGGCGTCGCCAGATGATCAGCGCGACGATCAGGACGGCGATCAGGGCCGTGGTGGTCGGCCCGCAGACCTTGATGATGCGTCGGAACGACTCGACCGCCGGGTCGCCGAATCGGAAGCCCAGGTACACCAGGAGCGGGGCTACGATCACCATCCCGAGCAGGTCCATGATCACGAAGGTCCGGGTCCGCACACCCATTGTGGCGGCGATCGCGAAGAGCTTCACCCGGAATCCGACGGCGAAACGAACGAGGAAGATCCCGAACGCGCCACGACGAGCGAACCACCGCCGCCACCGCAACAGGCTCGACGCCCCGAAGAAGCGCACCACGCGCGGTCGGCCGAGCAGCCACAATCCGAACTTTCGCCAGACGACGAACGCGATCAGATCCCTCAGGAACATCCCGGCGCCGGTGATGAGCGCGGCGGGACCGAACTTCAGCACGTCGTCGGCGACCAATGTCCCGACGGTCATGACGACGATGTCTTCCGGAAACGGGACAAGCAGCCCGCACAACACGCACACGACGAAGAGCGTGGGGTAGCTCGACAGCCAGGTGACGATCAGGTCCGGCACGCGAACCTCCGGTCGCCGATGGCGCGCCACGCGAACTGACCGTGCGCGAGGAGCAGCGAGAAGACGGCGGGATCGCGGATCTCGTTCATGCAGGCTCGTCCGGCGAGGGGGTGCGCTCGGTCAACGGATCGACCCGCCGCAGCGCGAGTCGCTCGAACACCCGGCTGAGACGTCGGAACATGGCGAGACCGCGTTCCTGCGAGCGATGCAGCAACGTCAGTTCGACCAGGAACTCGAGGCAGGAACGCCCATCGCCACACGGCAGCGACCCCGACCACCACTCGTCGACGGGGCCGGGATCCGCCTTCCCCAACAAGCGCAGGAACCAGTGGCGGGCCAGCGCGTAGTACGTGACGTCCGGAGCATGCGGGGGCAGGTCTTCGATCTCCCGCTCCGGGTCGGCCGCCATGCGGATCGCCTCGGTAGTCATCCGCGAGGCGAGCTGGTGCTCCGGGTGGTCGGTCGCCCCGAAGGTCGGGTCGAAGGTCAAGACGATATCGGGCCGAAACCGCCGGATCGCCGCGGCGATGACTCCCTCGGGGTCCCCTTCGTTCCGCCACCGACGAGCGATTTCGTGGCGCGGCGAAAAGCTGGAGCCCGGAAGGGGGGCGTTGAAGAAGCGCTCGATCTCCACAGTGGCGCCGAGCCTGTCGGCCACGGCTCGCATCTCGGCGTCGCGGATGTCCCCGAGGTCGGGGTCGCCCACCCTCTCGCCGCTGCGCCCACCCTCGCCGCGGGTCATGATGACGAGATGGACCGGGTTTCCGTAGTACACGGAGGCCCTCGCGAGCAGGGCGCCGGTAAGGAACTCGTCGTCGGGGTGCGCACAACACCAAAGAACGCGTGCGCCAGCGGCGAGTCTCTGTTCGATGGTCGGCATGGGGAGCGTTCAGGCCGATGGAACGCGCGGAACGAACACGGTGTATCGCAGAGCTTACCCCTTCGGCGGTGTACTCTGCGACCCTTCCGAACGTCGACGGGCCAACCCCCCGCGCAGGCAGGTTGCACCTGCGCAACCATCGCCGCGCCCACGACAGGGGAGTGCCCGCCCGCCCGGGCCGGCGTACGACGCCCCGGACCGGTCGCGCCGATTCGCTACGTGTTTGGCGATCGGCTCCCATCGGGGTACCGTGATGCCGTCCGATCGGCCGCAGCCACGGAAGCATGACCGACCGCGTCGAAACCAAGTCCGAATCCATATCTTCCGCCTTCCTCGAGGAAGGCGCGGTCGTCGGTGGTCGCTACCGGGTGCAGAGCGTCCTGGGGACGGGCGGCTTCGCGCAGGTCTACCTGGCCAGCCACCTCGAGGTCGAGTCGCTGCAGGTCGCGGTCAAGGTCCTGCACCCTCACCGGGCGACGCCGGATACGATCGCGCGCTTCCGGCGCGAGGCGAAGCTGATGGCGATGCTCCGCAACCGGCACATCGTCCGGCTGATGGACTTCGGCTTCCAGTCGGACACGGCCTACCTGGTGATGGAGTACGTGCGCGGGACGCCGCTCGATCGCGTGATCCTCGCGCACGGGCCGATGCATACGGCCGACGTGACGCGGGTGGGCATCGGGGTGGCCAAGGCGCTCGTCGAGGCGCACGACGTCGGTGTGCTGCACCGGGACCTGAAGCCCGGGAACATCATCTTCGTCGCCGAGCCAGGCGAACGGCATCCAGTGCCTCGCGTGCTGGACTTCGGCATCGCCAAGGTGCTCGGGAGCACCGGTGATCCGCGCGATCTCTCCGGTCTGATCCGGCCCGACGGGACCTTCGAGGGGCGCGTCTACTGCACGCCGGCTTACGCGGCCCCGGAGCTGTTGCGCGGCAAACCGGACTACCGCACCGATCTCTATGCGCTCGGGCTCGTGCTGACCGAGATGATGGAGGGCGAGCTTCCCTACGATTGGGACGGCGATGACATGGCCGACTCGCCGCACCTGTGGCCGGAACCGGTGCCGCTCGGTCAGAAGATCTCCCGGTCTCCGCTGCGCCCGATCATCGAACGCGCGGTGGCCAAGGAGCTCGACGATCGCTACGCCGATGCCCGCGAAATGCTCCAGGATCTGGAGCGGGTCTACCGCGGCGGCAAGGACTCGACGCCGTCGCCACCTCCGCTGAGTCTGAACGACCTGGAGAGCCGCATCGAGAAACAGACCACCGACCCGTTGTCCGCGTCCCGGGTCGCCAAGTTCGTCGAGACTTCGCGGGCGGTCGAGAAGGTGATCGACAGCTTCGGCCTCGGCAACCGGGCAGGAACCCCGCCGCCGGTACCCTCCGTCGAGGCCGCGGGCTCGGCGATGCGGACGCTCTCCGGCAGTGCGAGCGGCGTCAGGCTGCCGGGAAGCGCGGACCCGGAGCCCGCGGTAGTGCAGCTCTTCGGGCGTAGCCTGACTTCGGGGCATGTGACCTTGTTCGGGGTGATCGTGGTGCTGGCGGCCGTCACCTTGCCCGCGGTGGTCGCCGTGTGGTCGGTTCTGCGCTTCTTGAAGAACTGATCGGCCCGGTCGCGCCGAGAGGGCAGGTGGAGACGCTGGTCGGGCTCTTCCGCCCGCGTTGCATTGGCTCGCGAAACAGGCTTTCTTGTCGCAGCCCGCATCCCCGAGGTGACCATCGGCGCGCGGAACCTGACCGAGGGCGACATCCCGACGCACTTGTTCGCGCTCGCACTTCCGGTCGTCGGCGCGATGCTGCTGCAGTCGGTCTACGCGATCATCGACCTCGCGTTCGTCGGTCGGCTCGGGGAAACGGCGGTGGCGGGCCTGTCGATCTCGTTCCAGGTCTTCTTCATCATTCTGGCGATCAGCCAGATCATGGCGACGACGGCATTGGCCAACGTGAGCCAGGCGTACGGTGCCGGCCGGTTCGCCGAGGCCCGCGGTGCGTTCTCCGCCATCGTCGTCGTGGCGACGGTTGTCGGCGCCGTCGCCGGCGTCGGCGCTCTGGCGACGGCGGATGTCTACGTCGCGACCTACACCGCCGACGGACCGACCGCCGAGGCGGCGCTGTCGTACTACCGGATCAACTGCATCACCTTCTTCAGCCAGGTGATGCTGATCGTGATCGGGAACGGGATCCGGGGGTCCGGCGACTTCGTGACTCCGATGCGGATCATGGCGGTCTCGGTGCTGACGAATCTCGCGTTGGACCCCCTGCTCATCTTCGGCATCGGGCCCTTCCCGCGCATGGAGCTCGCCGGCGCGGCGGTGGCGACCGTGATCAGCCAGTTCGTCGGGCTGACGATCTACGTCTTCGTCCTCTTCCGCGGCGCTGACGAACGGAACATGCGGCTGACGAAGCCGGCGTGGTCCCGCGCGCTCTTCGTGCAGATGTGGGTACGTGGGGCGCCCGCCGGGGTGCAGTTTTTCCTGCTGTCCGCATTGCTCGGGATCATCCTCGGCGCGATGCGTTCGCACGGGCCGATGTGGACCGCTTCGGCTGGGGGCGGATTTCGCGTTGTCCAGCAGACCTTGCTGCCCATGGTCGCGCTGGGTTCGGCAGCATCGGCCGTCGCGGGCCAGAACTTCGGCGCGATGCGCTTCGACCGCGTCCGCGAGAGCACGTGGACCGCGTTGCGCTGGGCGACCACCTACGCAATCGTCGTCTGCGCCATGCTCTTCGCCGGTGCCCGGGTGTTCGGGCTCATCTTCGCCGAGGACGACAGCCTCGACCTGGCTGCGACCTACTTCCACTGGTCGGCCCCGCTGACGATCGCGTTCGCGTGGACCTTCGTGCCGACCTACGTGATGCAAGCGCTCGGCCGCGCGGTGCTGCCGATGATGGCGGCGATCACCCGGCTGAGCGTCCTGGCGCTCCTCGTGTTCGCGCTTCTCGGCCCGATCGGGGCGTCGCCGAAGTGGGTCTTCGGCGCAGCGACCCTGTCGGCCTTCGTCGAAGGGGCGCTCGACCTCTTCTTCATGCGGCGCGAGTTCGAGCGTTCGTGCCCGACGGATCCGGGGTAGCCCGAAGACCGGGAACCTACTCGACGGGCGGCGATTCGACGGGGTCGGCGCAGGCTGCGTCCTGCTCGACGATGCGGAACTCGACCCGGCGGTTCTGGGCTCGGTTCGCCGTCGACGTGTTCGGAACCAGGGGCGACGCCGCGCCGTAGCCGACACCGGAGAGGCGGTCGGCGGGCACACCGGACTCGGTGAGGAAGCGAACGACCGACTCGGCCCGACGTTGCGACAGGTCGAGGTTCAGCTCATCGCCACCGCGATTGTCGGTGTGACCGGCCACCTCGACGAGGCGGATGTACGAGACGTTGCGGACGACGGTCGCGACCTGGTTCAGCAGCTCGAACGACCGGGACTGGATCACGTCGGAGGCGCTGTCGAAGTAGACCTTGTCGCTGATGACGATGGCCTCGCAGGTGAGCTGGATCAGTCCGGTGCCCTCCTCGGGGCAACCGTCGTCGTCTTCGAAGCCGTCGAAGTCCTCGGCGTCGAGCGGGCACACGTCATCGCCATCGACGATCCCGTCGCCATCGTTGTCCGGGTCCGGGCAGCCGTCGTCGTCGGAGAACTCGTCGAAGTCTTCGGCCTCGTCGGGGCACGCGTCGTCGGAATCGAGGATCTCGTCGCCGTCGTTGTCCGGGTCAGGGCAGCCGTCGACATCTTCGAAGCCGTCGATGTCCTCGAGCTCGAGCGGGCACTCGTCGACCGAGTCCATCAAGCCGTCGAGATCGGTGTCGCGATCGCAGAAGAGGTCGAACCCGTCGGCGCAGAGTCGGGTGCGGATCAGCTCGGCCTGGTCGACGTCGTAGACGCCCCCGTCGGGGTCTTCGTGCAGCTCGATCAACGCGTCGCAGGCATAGATGTGATAGCGACGGCACGAGCGGCCGAGTTCGTGAACGATCTCGTCGATCGCCAGACCGGACTCCGGGTGGTCGAGACCGAGGAGTCCCAGCGCGACGCATCCGTCTCGATGGTCGTTGCGGCAAGCCCGCGTGTAGAGTTCCCTGGCTCGGTCGAGGTCCTGGTAGACTCCGTCGCCGACGACGTAGCGGTCGCCGAGATCGACGCACGCGGCGGCGGCGGCGGCCTGGCGACAGGAACGCAGCTCGTCGCGTGCGTCATCGTCGTGAATCGGAACCGCGCCACAGCCCAGCAGGAGGGCGGCGGCGAGCAGACCGAGTGCGGTGTTTCGCATCGTCATGATCCCGTCCTCCTAGAAACGGCTGGAGAGCGTCAGGCCGAGGCCGCCGGTCGGCGACACGGGCGCGACACCGAGCATCGGGTTCTCGTCGCGCTCGATGGCGCGGTTCCGGAAGAAGAGGATGTCGCCGCCGATGGCCGACGCGATCGAGATGCCGATCAACGACCAGCCAGCACGACGGAAGCGATCCTCACGGTCTTCGCGGTTCTGCATTCCGATGGCGCTGCCGGGCTGCTCGTCGGCGTCATTCGCCTCGCGATTGGCGGCCACGAGCGATCCGACCCCGGTCGCGAGGCTCACGCCCGAGAGGGTGTACAGCGCGATGATCTCGGCGTGCCGCTTGCGCCGCTGCGTGTAGTAGGTGTCCTCGTAGACCGTCCAGTTGAACGCCGAGCCGGCGAATTCGGCCGGCGGATCGTCGAGCTCCAGCTCCTCCAGCTCCTCTTCCAGGCAAGTCTGGATCTCGCCATCGAGATCGTCGTCACCGGTGTAGAGGATCTCGTAGCCGTCTTCCCAGACGAAGAAACGGTAGCGCGTGATGTTGGTTACGGCACGCTCTCGGGGTCCGGACTCGGCCGCCTCCGTACATCCGCTCATCACCGCCTGGTCGAAGTCGATCATCGCGTCGAGTCGACGCCATTCTGACGAAGAGATGTAGCGGTACGTGCGCTCCGTGTGGGCCTGCGCGTCGGCGCCCTCCGTCTCCGCGTCGACGTCTTCGGCACCGGACAGTTCGTCGGTCGGGGCCGCGGCGTCCACTTCTTGGGCGAGCGCGGGCGCCGCCGCGAGTGCGAGGACCGCCAGCGCCAGGAGGCTGGCGAACATCGAGTTGCGCATGCTGTTCTCCTTCGCGGACCCCGCGTCGGGGACCGGAGCAGGTGGGCGGAAAAACGAACACCGCGCCACTACCACACGGGATGCCCCCCCCACAATGCACCTGGGAGCTTCCCCACAAGTTCACGCCGAGGCCAGACTTCGACAGGTGTGACAGATCGGCACCACAACACGTTGTGGTGTACCGGGTGTACTCCGCAAGATGTTGCGGCGCCGAAATGGCGTGCTTGGCGGAGTCTGGCTCGGCGGGCATTTTGTAGGGAAGCTCCTGAGACGGGCGAGGCCCTACTCGAGCTCGCCCATGTCGAACGCCTCGGGGGCATGGTACGCCTGATCGCGCGGCGTGCCGCGGCGGCGCTCGTTCGACTGCGCGCGGTAGAGTATCACGTTGCCTCGCTCCTCTTCGCTCTCCTCTACGGGTCGCTCGTCGTCTCCGAAGAGGGTGATCATCGCGCCCATCTGGTCGATCTCCGCCTGGAGCGCGGGCGAAGCGGTCGCCGACTCGAGACCGTCGAGACGCACCTGGTTGTCCGTCAGGATCTGCACCGCCTCCTGGCGCCGACCGGCCGAGACAGCCTGCATCGCGTTCTCCATCTCCAACGCCGAGAGCAACATCGCATGCTCCTCGATCACGCGGGCCTCGATCGACTCCTCGATGCGCGCCGGATCGTCGCTCCGCTCCAACCGGGCGTCGGTCTCCACCAGGTACGGACGCCCGTCGACGTCTCGGAAGACCGCCTCGGCAAACACCGCCCGCCCCATGTCGCCGGACGGCAGGGCCAGCGGAATCAGGAACTTCCGCTTGTCGCCGACGGCGAGCTGGCCGACATCGAACACCAGGTCCCCGGACTCGTAGCGAACCCCGAGGTTGAACGACTGCCCGAAGGTGACCCCGTCGCCAGGCCGCAGCCGCACGACCAGGTCACGGACCGCCGTGCTGTGCAGGCTCGCCAGCTCCCGGTCGAGTAGCTCGGCCAGGTACTCCGAGTTGTGCAGAAAGTAGTAGTGCGCCGCGCCGCTCTCGGCGACCGCCGCCATCAGCAGCTCGTTGTGCAGGCGGCCGAGCCCGATCGTCGTCGTGTCGACCCCGGTCGCCTCGTGTGCCCACTCGGCCAGCGCCCTCAGGCTCTCCTCGTCGACGGTGCCGCGATTCGCATGACCATCGCTCATCAGCACGACCCGCCGCACACCGTCGGTCGAGCCGCCGGCCAGTGTGGTGTAGGCCGCTTCGAGCCCGCAGCTGGTGCAGGTGTTGCCGCGCGCCTCCATTTCATCGACGGCGTCGTGCGCGTCTGGCCGCCCCCGACGCATCTGCAACGTGTCGACATGCACCTCGGCGGTGTCGGCGTAGCCGATCAACGTGAGCTCGTCATGGTCGGACAGGCGGTCGATCAGGTCGTGCGCGGCCGCCCGCGCATTGTCCATCTTCGCGCCCTCCATGCTGCCGCTCGTGTCCATGACGATCGCGAGTCGGACCGGGGCGAGCGCGTCCGGCGGTGTGTCCGTCGCGGCGATCTCGACGAGCACGAGCGACTCGCCATCGGCGTCGGAGATCACGGTCTGGTCGAGCAGCAGACGAACGTCGAGGATGCCGGATCCGTCGAGGGGGTCCGGCTCCGGGCGGTTGCTCGAAGTGCAGGCAACGACAAGAAACGCGAGAGCGATGGGGATCGTGCAGCGAGCGGACATCGGAGCCTCCTCAGGGGCGAAGCGGACGGTCGATGCAGGAGATGAACGAGCGAGCCGGCGTTCCGGTCTGTTCCAACGCCGCGGCCCGGGTGTCGGCGCATCCGCGGCACGGCGATGCCGACCGTCCGAGGTCCGGCGGTCCGCCCATTGCGGAGCGACCGTCGACGCGAACCACGGTTGCGGCGGACAGGCGGACATGGGATCGTTCTGCCACCCGTCCCTACCCACCGTGGTTCCATGTCCTCACGAATCGCCGCTTTCGGCGCGCTCTGTGTGCTCGTCGTCATGCTTCCCGACGCCGCCTTCGCCCAGCGGGGTGGACGACTGCGCGAGGTCGCCGGGGCCGTCGGCAACGTGCCGGTGGCCGAGCGACAGCAGCTGGAGCCCTCGGACATCAGCTTCCGCCTCCGTGATCTCGACGACCCGAACCCGTTCGCTGGCGCCGAGCCGGTCGACTACCTCGTCACCGGAATGCGCAGCTACGACAACTTCTTCGAGGAGGTCGCCAAGATCGAGGGCACGATGGTGCTCGCACAGAACGCACTCTCCGCGGTTCAGCAACTGGTCCAGGGCGACATCATCGACCGGATCGGACCCGAGCTGCTCGGAGACATGGGCGGCGCCGCGAACCTCACCGAAGCCCAGCGCAATGCCCTCGCCGTCGCTCTGTTGACCGGCGACGCGCGCAGTGCGCGGCGTCAATTCCCGAGCATCCGCCAGTCGAACATGCGTGCTGCCCAGGATGCCCTCTGGGGGGAGTTGCCCAGCCTCGAGGCTTTGGAGGACACCTACGACCCCATCGTCGACGCCCTCACCGACCTGCCCGAGAGAGCAATGGAGTTCGTCGACTCCGGGCAGGAGTTCGTGAACTCGGCGACCTCGGACTTCGCGGGTACCAACGCGGTGTTGATCCCACAGATCTCCCGCGAGCTGGCCGCGTCGGTGCAAACCCTTCGGGACGTCGGCGCGTCGAGCGTGGAGCTCGCGCGTCAGCTCGCCACCTTCGTTCCCTGAGGCGCGGACGCGACCGAGCGCCGACGGCGGCCGAGCCCGAGCCGATTGCTTGCACCGTGGCTGGGCCGTCGATAGGGTCGGGGCGTGTCACGAGCCAGGGGGCCACCCGCCCGCGCGGAAGCCGCATTGCGCTCCCCTCGGACACCGCGACTCGTGGTCGTCAGGCCGTGTTCCACCTCATAGATCCCCCTCCCATCCGACGATCGCCGCTTCTTGCGGCCGTCGTCGCCGTCGCGCTCTCCGCCGCGTGTCTCTCCAACGACACGCTCCACATCGAGTGCGCGGGCGACGAGGGATGCGCGGAGAGCGAGATGTGTCGCCGACGCCTGTGCGTCCCGCGGCCGTCTGGCGAGGGCGACGACGCGGGCTCGACCGACACCTCCGTGGTCTGCGAAGCACCCTTGTTCCGTTGCGGGGACACGTGCGTCGATCGAAGCCGAGACGCGGCGCACTGCGGCGCCTGCGATGCCCCGTGCGAGCCGGGCGAATACGAGCGCGCCACCTGCATCTCCGGAACCTGCAATCGCGCCTGCGACCCTGGCCACCACGACCTCGAGGCGGCCGTCGCGGGCTGCGAATACGCGTGCCGGCCGACGTCTCCGAGCACCGAGATCTGCGACGGCGTGGACAACGACTGCGACGGCGACGACGACAACGACGACTCCGGTCTGCAGACGAGTGTCTGCGCTGATCAAGACGGCGTGTGTCGGGGTGCGGTTCGACCCTGCGTCGACGGTCAGCTTCGGGCGTGCGCCGACGAGGACTACGCATTGGTGGCCGGCGATGCCTATGCGCCCGACGACGAGCTCGCCTGTGACGGGGTCGACAACGACTGCGACGGCGCCGTCGACGAGCATTGCTGCGGCGCGGAGCGCCCCTACGTCATCGTCGGCGACGGCGGCGGCTGGACGGTCGTCGACCTTCGACCTTCTGTCGAGGGACCGCTGCTCACGGCCTACGACAACCAGGCTGGGCGGATCGCGACCTGGCGGCTCGGGCGCTTCGAAAACGCCTTCCTGGTCTCCGAGACCGACGCGAACCTCTGCGAAGACGTGGACGTGGTCGACATCGTCCGGCTGCCGGGCGCAGCCGAGTGGCTGGTCGCATGCCGACTGGGGGAGACCGCGGCGATCTTCCAGCTGGTCGACCCGGAGACGGGCGCCGTCTCCGAAGCCTGGTCCGACCAGGAGGTCGGCATTCCCGGCCGCATCGGTGTTGCCCGCATCGACGACACGTCGGCCGCCGTGGTGATCCACCGTCACGACGACGACGACCTCCGACCGATCAGGGCCGAGCTGAGCCGGCTCGACCTGGAGAGCGGCGAGATGGCCATCCCGATGCCGCTCGGTTCGCCGGAGCACCCCGCCATCGACGCCGCCGTAGCGGCCGACGCGGGGGGCGCGCTCTACGTCGCTTACACAACCGCAGACCCCGCGGCCGTCTGGCTTCAGGCGTTCGATGCCGATCTACAGCCGGTTGGAGATCCGTCGGCATTGGTCGAATCGGCAGCGATCTCGGCCGGACATCGAATCGCCGCCACGCGGGTCGGCGACGCGACCTGGTTCGTCCACCCAGGCGAGACGAACTCGGGAATCGGGGTCACCGCCGTGCGTCCCGACGTCGACCCGGAGCCTGTGCCGACCGAGCTGTCGAGCGACGGCGACGGTGCGTTGCGCGTGCAGACCTTCGCCGGCGAGGGTGTGCTGGTCTCGGCCGGCGGTGACGCAGACCTGCGCTTCTGGGCCCTCTCGTCGGCCGGCGAGATCGAACGATCGTGGGTGCTCGACCCCTTTGCCCCCACCCGAACGCTCGGCGACGGCCGGCTGCCCGCCCGCTGGGTCGCCGCGCCGAGCGCCGAGATCCTCCTGGTCGCCGCAGCCGTTCCGGGCGATGTCGCAAGCGAGGAACCGGGGCTGGCCGTCTATCGGCTCGGCCCCGACTCCCACCCCCTCTGTCGATGAACTCGAGATCACGATGATGATGACCCGACGGCGACACCTCCGATGCGAGCGTGACCACCAGACCTCCGCGAACGCCGAACCCGCGACCGGCTCGACTCGCGATCGACGAACCCGACGCAACACACGCACGCGGCTCACCGACCCCGGGACCTCGGACCTCCTGCCGCTGTTCACGGCGGCCGCTGCGTTCGCGCTGGCGTGCACCGGAACCGAGCCGCCGGAACCGGCCGCGGATGCCGGCGCCGATGTGGTCGACGTCGACGCCGACGCCGACGCGGGAGCGGGTTGCGACGACGGGCTGACATCGTGCGACGATTCTTGTGTGGATCTCGCGACGAGCGACGAGCATTGCGGCGCTTGCGGCAGCGCGTGTGGCGTCGGCGGCGTGTGCAGCGACGGCGAATGTGGTTGCGCCGACGGTCTCGAGCGGTGCGGACCGGACTGCGCGGATCTCGGATCGGATCCTGCGAACTGCGGTACCTGCGGAGTCGCCTGTGGCGCCGAGGAGGTGTGCAACGCCGGCGAGTGCGCACTCGAGTGCGCCGACGACCTGATCGAGTGTGCGGGCGGCTGCGTCGACCCGGCGACCGATCTCCTGCACTGCGGCGGCTGTGAGCGACCGTGCGCGGGCGACGACAACGAAGACGCGGTCTGCGACGACGGCACTTGCGTGGTCACTTGCGCGACCGGGTTCCATGACCTCGATGGCGGTGGCGGCTGCGAGTATCCGTGCGCGCCGGACGATCCGCGTGACGATGATCCCTGCGACGGCGAGGACAACGACTGCGATGGCTTCGCCGACGCCGAGGATCCGGACTTCGTCGCGGTCGCCTGCCCATTGCAGGTCGGCGTCTGCGCGGGCGCTGCCGAGGTGTGCATCGAGGGGGCCCCTACCGGCTGCGACGCGATCGGCTATGCGGACCATGCGGGGGTGCAACCCTACGACCCTGACTTCGAGACCTGGTGCGACGGCCTCGACAACAATTGCACGGGCCTTGCCGACGAAGACTGCTGCGATGTGGTCGACTTCCCGCTGGCCGTGCCGCCACCGGACATCCCCCTCGGGCTGACCAATTTCTTCGAGATGACGTCGGTGCCGCTGGTCGGTCCGGACGGACCGATCGCGCTAGCGACCGCGGCGGCGGCGTTCATCGGCGACGACGGCATGGAGCTGCGGCAGATCGTCGGTCTCGCGGCCTTCCCCGCGGAGGGTGGATTCGGCACGTTCGAGCGCTACCCGGAGTTGGACTCCCTCGATGTATACGACGCCCTCGCGCGCGAAGACCATATCGAGGCGTGGGTGGAGTCCGAGGCGGGCGTGGCGGTCGCGCGGTTGGGGTACGATGGCGTGTTGATCGATGGGCCGACGGATGTGGGGGAGGTGAACGCGGAGCTTGTAGGTGACGTCGTGGCCGCTGCCGTCGCACCCGCGGCCGATGGACAGACCCACGTCGTGGTCCAAACGCGGACCCCATCCGGACGTGCGTTCTTCCGGATCGCGAGGGTCAACGGTGGTGCACTCGACGCCACGTCGTCCTGGGAGGAGTCATCCGCGCGACTCCGGGCTGTCACCCTAGGAGGCTTGTCCATCGTCGTTTGCTACTCGCTGACGGGCGACGCCGAGGAGTTGCTGACGTGCCGGAGCTACCGACACGCGCTCGACACGCACCGGATCGCTACACTTTTCGAAGCCTCCTTCGCCGACCTCACAGCCTCCCAGCGCTTCGTCTCGGACGGAGCGGGCAACCACGTGCTCTACGTCGCCGAGGCGGACGGCGCGCGTATCCGAGAGGTCGTGATCGACCCCGACGGGGACGTGACGGCGACGCCGACATCGATCGGGACCGAGGGCGGCATCGCGGTCACGGGGCTGACTCCTACCGGTGAGATCGCGCTGCTGATCGGCGCGGCCGGAGACGGCCCGGGCGACGGCGACCTGGCTTCGGTCCGCACCGAGCTGGTGCTGCCCCGGAGCGACGGCCGCGTGGTCGCGAGCTGGGAGGGCCCGCTCGCGTTTCCGGTCGGGATTCTGACGGCCTCCGACCGCAGCTTCGTGCTCGTCCGTGCCAACACCTACGAGCCCACGGTGAGTCGCACCCACGCCTTCCGCCTGTCCCAGGACGGCCGCGCGCTGTGCTTGGAGTAGCCTGGATGTCTCACAGACCTCAGTCCGCCGCGACCCCGGCACCCGGGCCGAAACGGCGTGTGACACGCAGCAGCCGGCGGCCGCTCGCCACGGCGCGGGCGGGCTCGGCCGCTTCGGCGAGCTGACGCCACGCTTCGAACGCCCGGTCGAGGCACAACCGCGTGCGAACGTCGTCGTCGTCCTCGTACGCAGCTCGCACCGACGAGATCGCCGATCGGTGCTCGCTCTGCAACGCATCCACGAAGGCCTGTTGGTCCAACCGAGTACGCGACTCGAGTACGCCTTCGCGACGCCGCTCGCAGGTACGCGCCAATTCGCGGGCCCGCGCGACGAGCGCCTCGTCCTCGGCCGTGGACGGGGCGAGCATGCCCAGGGTGTCGCGCACGTCGGCGGCCCCGGCTGCGAGCAGGGCCAACAACGCAGGACGGCGGGTCACCTGCGCCTGCGGAGCCAGCACGTGACGACGCACGAGGTCGATGCGGGCGAGTGACGCACGGGCGGTGACCCGGCGGGCCTCCGACGAAACCGTCCGGGCCCGCTCGATGGCGCGCAGCTCGTCGCGGAGTCCGGTGACGAGCCCGACACCCGCCTCGTCCGTGGGCGCGGCGCCTTCGGCCAGGGCCAACACGTCACGCAGCCACCGGATGTCGACGGCAGGGCGCCGCGCCTCGTGGACGTGGCGGGCAAACGCCCGCACGGCGAGCGCGAAGGTGAGCGACCGAAGGTCCGCGGCGAGATCTGTCGGCACGCGCGTCGTCCCGGTGGTGGGTGTTGCGAGCGATCCGGCTTCGTGCCAGCATCGTATCGTTCCCTGGGGTCGCGTTCTACTCGGTGCGGGAGCCTGCGATGTCGATTCGACGCATGATACCGACTGTCGCCGCGTTTTCGCTGGGCATCGTCGGCTGCGGGACCGATGCCCCGCCGATGCCGGTCACAGGTGGCGGCACCGGCGCGGACGCGGGTGGCGGCGCCAGCGCGGGCGACTCCGGGGCGGACGGCCCGGGATCGACAGCGACCGACGCGGGACCGACGACCGACGCGGGACCGACGACCGACGCGGGACCGACGACCGACGCGGGCACCGACACGGGTGGGAGCCCGGTTTCGGAGCGCGAGGCCATCGCGGCGTTCTGCGACGCGTTCGCGGCGTGCTACGAGGAGCCCGGTTACCCGATCGAAAGCTGTCCGGACGAGATCGCCAGTTACCTCGGCGAGATGCTGTCCTACTACGGAGCCGCGTGTGTCGACGCCTACGTCGCGTTCCTCGGCTGTATCGGCCGGCACGGCTGCACCCCGTACGAGTACAACGGCGAGGAGTACGGCATACTGAACTACGAGGCCTGCCTGGCGGAGTACGCCGAATACGACTCACTGTGTGACGGCGGCGACTCGTTGGTGTTCCTACCCGGTTTCGTGGTCGAGGCGTGCGAGAAGATGGAGGCATGCGACCCCAGGTACACGGCGGAGGAATGCCAAGAGGACGTCGGCGACACGCTCGGGTACCTGCGAGACGAGTACGGCCCCGACTGCTATGGGGCGTACCTCGACTATCTCCAATGCCTGAGCGTGTTCGGCGAGTGCGTGGAGGAGGGCTACGACGGGGAGTCGTACATGGTGCTCGGCTCGCCGGAGTGCGACGACGAGTATGTCGGGTACGTCATCGACTGCGACGCGGACTGATCGGGGCGCGATGATCATCGTCACCGGGACCAAGCGGTCCGGAACGTCGATGTGGATGCAGATCCTCCGGGCCGCCGGGCTGACCACGTTCGGCGCCGCGTTTCCGGGGGCGTGGAAGGAGACCATCCACGACGCGAACCCCCACGGGTTCTACGAGTCCCACTTTCGCCGTGGGATCTACTATGCGACCAACCCGCACCCGAAGACGGGCGCCTTCCTGGCGCCCGAGTCGGTGAGGAACGTCGTCGTCAAGGTGTTCGTGCCAGGGCTCTGCCGAAGCGACATCGCATTCGTCGACCGGGTGGTCGGCACGATGCGCGATTGGCGGGAGTACGGAGGCTCCCTCGACCGCCTGCTCACCATGGAGGCGCAGGCGCTCGAGAAGAAGGCCGGGCGACCTCGGCCGCCGAAGCCTCGACTGGCTCCACTCCTCGAGTGGTGGCTCGAGAACTTCCTGTTGGTTCGTGATGTCGCGACCCGCGCCTATCCGGCTCGCCTCGTCTCCTACCAACGCGTCGTCGAGGAGCCCGACGTTTGGGTGCCGCGGATGCTCGAGTGGCTCGGTCGCGGAGATGTCGCGGAGGCGCTGGCGTGCGTAGTCCCGGCTACGCGGACCCAGTTCGCCCAGGAGCGTCCCGAGACCGACCTGGCCCCCCACCAGCTCGAGGCCTTCGACGCGCTCTACGCCATCGCCCACGACGGTGCCGTGGTGACGCCGGAGCTCATCGCGCAGTTGAACCTCGTGCACGACGAGCTCGTCGGCGCGATAGAGACGCAACTCACGGCCCTGCGTCGCACCGTCGCCAGTGCGCGGCGGAAGCGCGTCCGCGGCCCGTCCGAGGCGCGGCCTGCGACCCGGCCTCCGGCGCGCCGCCCCCCCGCCGCCGAGCTCGAGATGATCGACGCCATGATCGCGCGCGACGACGCACCGGAGCCCGACGGGGAGGGGAGCGCGTCTCCGTGATTCGCGGACCGACGGGGCCGGCGAGCCCGTCCGGCGCTGGCGCAGCTCAGGGCTGCCCCGCCGGCAATCCGGGGCTGGAGTCGTGTTTCGGGTCGTGGTAGGCGTCGCCGCCCGTAACCCCGACCTCCGGCGGTCTCCGCCGGACCAGCAGTGGAGCGCCCATGGCTCGTCTCGGACTCGAACACGAAGTCGTCGACCGCGCGACGCGTGACCGCGCCGCACGCGCTTTTCGCGACGCCGGCGTCGCGCTTCCAACCTTCTCGCAGCTGGCCGATCCGACGACGATGCCGGCGAGCATCCGGGACGCGCTGGCGGGCGCAGATCCCGCCGCGGCCGACCCGCTGAACCTGTTCCGGGTCCATTGGTACAACGCGGAGGACCGGTCGTCGTTCGCGGCTCTTCCGCGCCACCTGGAGCTGCCGTCGTCGCTCACCGGCGTCGACGCACGCATCGTGGTGGCCCTGGGCAACGGCTTCCCGATGATCGCGGCACACAAGGTGCTGGCCGCATATGGCTGCCTGGCACCTCGCGTAGTCACGGGGCAATTCGATCCGAAGGCCCACCGGGCGATCTGGCCGTCTACGGGCAATTATTGCCGCGGCGGGGTGGCGATCTCGCGGCTGATGAACTGCCACGGGGTGGCGGTGTTGCCTGAGGGCATGAGCCGAGAGCGCTTCGACTGGCTCGAGCGTTGGGTGGTAGACCAGGCGGACATCGTGCGAACGCCGGGCTCCGAGTCGAACGTCAAGGAGATCTACGACGCGTGCAACGCGCTCGATCGGGACCCGCAGAACATCATCTTCAACCAGTTCTGCGAGTTCGGGAATCACCTGGTCCACTGGCTGTGCACGGGCCGCGCGCTCGGCGCGCTCTACGAGCACGTCGCTGCGTCGCGTCCGAACAGCCGACTGGCCGCCTTCGTCTCGGCGACCGGCTCCGCGGGCACGATCGCGGCGGGCGACCACCTGAGAGAGACCTACGGCTCGAAGACCGTAGCCCTCGAAGCGCTGGAGTGCCCGACGCTGCTCTACAACGGCTTCGGCGAACACAATATCCAGGGCATCGGCGACAAGCATCTGCCCTACATCCACAACGCGATGGCGACCGACTTCGTCGTCGGTGTCAGCGACCGGGTCTCCGATACGCTCGGCGTCCTGTTCAACACGGGTGCGGGTCAGGCGTACCTCGCCGACCGGCGCCAAGTGCCCGCCGAGACGATCGCGGCGCTCGGCAACCTGGGCCTGTCGTCGATCGCCAACGTGGTCGGGGCGATCAAGATGGCCAGGTACCTCGACGCCGGACCTGAAGACGTGATCCTGACCGTCGCGACCGACGGCTACGAGATGTATGGCACGGAACGCGCCAAGGCGCTCGAGCGCTACTTCGACAGCGGCTTCGACGCGGTCAACGCGGGCGAGAGCTGGGCGGGCGGCGTCGGTGCGGCGGCCACCGACCACGTGTTGGAGCTGACCCGGCGCGACCACGACCGCATCTTCAACCTCGGATATTTCACCTGGGTCGAGCAGCAAGGCGTCGACGTCGCGGAGTTCGAGGCCCGGCGCGCAGCGTCGTTCTGGAGGGGCCTGCGCGACCTCGTGCCCGCCTGGGACGCCCTGATCGAGGCGTTCAACGCCGAGAGCGGCCTCACGCCGGAGCCCTGACATGGGCGCCGATGCCCAACGGGCGGCAGTCGAGATGGTCTGCGGAGGGTGTGGTCTGCATGTCGATCCGGCGCGCACCCTGCCCTTCCGTTGCCCGTCGGCGGCGCGCGACGCCGGCATCGACCACGTGCTCGCTCGCCGGGTTCCGATCGACGAGCTCGACGCGGACGCCGCCGGTTTCGGCGCCGCCGACGCCGAACGAAACCCCTTCGTCCGCTTTCGCCGACTGACGCTGGCCTGGCACGTCGCGATGGCCCACGGGCTCGACGACGACGCGTACGTCGCCCTGGTGCGCGAACTCGACGACGCCGTCGCGCGGGTCGACGGCAGCGGGTTTCGCGCGACGCCGCTCGCCCACCACGACGCGCTCGGCGCGTGGGTGAAGGACGAGACCGGCAACGTCTCCGGCAGTCACAAGGCCCGGCATCTGATGGGGGTGATGCTGGCGTTGCGCGTGTTCGAGGTCACCGGGTTGCACGCCGACGCGGAGCTTCGGTCGCGCCCTCTGGCGATCGCGAGTTGCGGCAACGCGGCCCTTGCGGCGGCGGTGGTGGCGCGGGCGGCCGAGTGGCCCATCGACGTGTACATCCCGCTGGACGCGAGCGAGGCGGTGGTGCGACGGCTCGGCGATCTCGGGGCACGCATCCACGTATGCCAGCGCGAGGCGGGCGCGGCCGGCGACCCTTGCGTGACCGCGTTCAGGGCCGCGGTGTCGGGCGGCGCGATCCCGTTTGGCGTGCAGGGCAGCGAGAGCGGCCTCTGTGTCGAGGGCGGTCACACCCTCGGCTGGGAGCTCGCCGCGCAGTTCGCGGCGCAGCTCGCCGGAGCGGCGGCCGGAGACGCCGGCCTCGACGCGATCTACGTCCAGGTCGGCGGCGGGGCGCTCGCGGCCGGCCTCTACCGGGGGCTGCGCGAGGCGCGTGCGCTCGGCGTGCTGCGGCGCCTGCCGCGGCTCTACACGGTCCAAACCGAGGGAGCGTGGCCCCTGCGGCGCGCCTGGGATCGTTGGCGCGAGGCCGGCGTCGACCTCGCCGCGGCGCTCCGTGACCGCGGCTCGTTCATGTGGCCCTGGGAGACGGAGCCGCGGTCGATCGCGCACGGGATCCTCGACGACGAGACCTACGAGTGGGCGACGCTGCTCGACGCGATGGACGAGAGTGGCGGCGAGCCGCTGGTGGTCGACGAGGACACGCTGCGCGAGGCAAACCGGGTCGGGTGCGCGGCGATTGGCATCGCCGTGTCGCACACGGGCACCGCGGGACTCGCCGGTGTCTTGGCGAAACGCGCTCCGGGGCGGATCGGTGTCGTGTTTACGGGCGCGGAGCGCTGACCCGCCGACGGTCGGGGCGCGCGGGCATGCGGCCGCACCGGCGAGCCGCTCGATTCGCCGCCGGAGGCCGCGGGCCCCCGGGCTGCCGTCGGCGTCGGCCCTCTGCGGCGCCCGGTCGTTCCACCGTCTCGATGAGGGCCCGCAGGACGGCCCCTCCTACGGCTCGTGTGTGTGCGAGGTGTGTGGGGCGGGCGGTAGCTTGGCGGGCACCGCCGGATCGGGCTCCCGGACGTCGTCCACGGGGTTGCTCGTCGCTCCGCCCTCGGGGGCCGGCGTTTCGTCGGCCGGGTCCGTCGCGTCGTCGGCAGGGTCGGGCGTGTCGTCGGCAGGGTCGGGCGTGTCGTCGGCAGGGTCGGGCGTGTCGCCAGAGATCGCCGGGTCATGTTCCGCCTCGCGCCCTCCCATCCTGGCCCGCGCGGCGGCGGCGCGCTGCCGAACCGTGGGTCGGGGGCCTGCGACGGGGTCCGCGACGCCGGGCTCGCCACCATCGGCGGGCTGGGACGGCGGCGGGGTCCGGGTTGTCGTCCGGTGCGGCGTCCGTCGGGTGCGGTCGCGCGCTGGCGGTGCCTCGGCGGCGGGCGGCTGCCCAACGCGCTTCGCGGACTCCTGGGCCGCACCTTGCTTGGTGACGAGGGGCACGTCGGCGGCAGCGACAGGCTCTTCCGCGGTGGTCACGATGAGCGTCCGCAGTAGAAAAGCGATGCCGAGGACCGCTGCGATCGCGACGAGCGCCATGATCCCGCCGGATCTCCGCACGCGCAGGTTCGTCCCGGAGAGGTCGAACTCGGGCTCCGGGGCCAGCTCGGCGAGGTCTTCGAGGTCGAGCGAACGCCCGCTGAGAGACGCAAGGGAGCCGCGCAGCGTGGCCGTTGTCCGGGGCGGCGGACCCTGCGTGCGAAGCTCGACATCAGTGGTCGCGTCGGGCTGAAGCGAGCCTTGTTGGTCGCCACCGGCGACGCGATAGGGGCGGTCGAGACGGAGCAGCGGAATGCCCTCGGAGTCGTCCGGGCGGGCGTCGCGCAGCGCCTCGAGCATCTCCGACGCCGATTGGAATCTCTCGTCCGTCGCCTTCGCGCACGCCCGCTCGACAACGCCGACGAGGCCGCTCGCACGGGTCCAGGGCCCGAGCGGCACAGGGTCGGGGCCGAGCTGCTTCGCCGCGACCAGGAGCACGTGTTCTTCGCCCACGTCGTAGGGCGCGCTCCCATCGAGCAGCTCCGCCATGACATGCCCGAGTGCGTAGATGTCGACCAGCGGGGTGACCTCGTTGTGCAGCAGGTCCGGAGACGCATATTGCGGTGTGCAGACGACGTTGCCGGAGATCGTGTGGGTTCCGGGCGGCGCATCGCCGACGATCAGCTTGGCGATGCCGAAGTCGAGCACGCGGCTGTAGGGTGCCTCGCCGTGCTCCGAGACGGCGAAGACGTTCGCCGGCTTGAGGTCCCGATGCACGATCCCCGACTCGTGCGCCAACTCGAGAGCGAGGAGGATCGTCTCGGCGAAGCGCGCCACGTCGCGGGGGGCCAGCCGACCACATTGCTCCAGCAAGCGGTCCAGCGGCACGCCGTCGACGAACTCCATGGCGATGAAGGGGCGAGCGTCTGCCAGCTCTCCGGCGTCGAGAATCCGGACGATGAACCGGCTCTGGAGGGCGGCCGCCATCTGCGCCTCGGCCAGGAATCGTCGGCGATTGGATGCGCTCTCGGCCTGCTCGGCGTGCAACACCTTGATCGCCACCCGGAGCGACGTGACCGTCACGTGTCGGGCGGCGTACACCGTGGCGAATCCGCCCTCACCGAGCACGCCCTCGATTTCGTATTTGTCGGCGACACACACGCCCGGTGCGAGCGCTGCGGTCTGCTCTCGGGTCACCATCGGCGCGCTTCGTCAGGGTCCGACGGACATCCACCGGTGTCCAGGGGATAATGCTCGTGGAACCAAGTTACCGGACTCGCATGGGAAGATCCAACTCGCGCCGCAAGCGCGCCGCCCAACCGCCGGCCGACGACCGGGCCTCGCAGCCCGCGGAGGGCGATGGCAGGCGGTCGGGTCCCCTGGTACCTTCGGGACATCCGTCGTCGGCACCTTCGGGACATCAACCGTCGACGGGAACCGGCGGGGCGCGCCGCCACGATGTGCTCGCTTCCGACGCCCTGTCCAGGGAGTTCCATAGATCCCGCGCCGAGCCCGGCCCTGCGTCGGCGAAGATCGATCAGGAGGTCGTAGCATGAGGACATTCGAGGAACCGCGACCGACCAGCGTGACCGTGATCGGGTGGGCGTGGATCATCATCGGAGGCCTGATGTGCCTGTCGGCGGCGGGCGCCCTGGCGATGTCGCCGTTCGCAGCGAGCAGCGCCACCGGGGCGAGGCCGAACGTGCCGGCGTTCTTCTTCTGGCTCTTCCCCCTGACGGCGATGGTCCAGCTCTGCATCGGACTCACGGGTGCGGTCTCCGGCGTGTACTTCCTGAAGCTGCGGCGCTGGTCGCGACGCGTGCTGGAGTCACTGACCTGGTTGCTGTTGGTCCTGATCGTCGGGTTCGCGATCTTCTGGATCGGCACCTGGATCTCCATGTCGTCGAGCTCCGCGACCGGCGGGCTCGGGGGGGTGGCGTTGGTCTTCGCGTGCGCCATCTTCGCCTTCTACTGCGTCCCCCTCGGCATCATGCTGAAGACCCTGCGGGGCCCCCGCGTCGCGAACGCGTTCGCGGCCCTACCGGCGGCGGAGCAGGAAGACGAGGCCGCCGAGCAGAACCAGCCACCCGGGAGCCAGGGCGGCGTCGGCGGTTGAACAGCCGCAGGCGCGCGTCGCGGCCGCACCGTCGGCACCGTATCCACCGTCTGCGCCTGCGGTGCCGACATCGTGGGCGGTGCCGGCGTCCGGTGCGGAGATACCGTCGGTGGGCTCGTCGGCACCGACCTCGATCACACCGGCGTCTCCCGGGTCAGCGGCCGCGGGACCGTCCGACTCGACGCCTTCGATCGACCTCTACCCACGACCCGACGAGGGCCACGCGCTCCTGAAGCGGATCAGTTGAACAACCAACCCAACCAGGCGTCACGGACGACGTCGTTGATGGCGACCGCGAGACCGAGCGAGATGACCAGCCCGGTCGCGACGTACACGAGATCCTTCGCCATCAACCGGAACGCCGTCTTCACCGGACGCCCGTCGTTCGCCTTGACGATGCTCGTGGCGATCTCGCGGCCGCCGAGCAAACCGATGAAGACCCACGTGGTGCTCATCGGGATCTGATTCTTCTGCTTGAAGTAGTAGAGGATGAACGCGTAGACGAAGCCGATGACCGCGGCCGGGCGCACGTCGGCGACATCGGTCTTCTCGTCCACGACCTCCTGGATCTTCTCTCCCCGCTGGAAGAAGAGCAGCCCGAGGCCGAAGAAGATCACGCTGGCGAAGCCGAGGAATTGCGCGAAGCTGAGGCTCCGCGGCAAGAAGACGGCGATGTTCGCCGCGTCCTGCATCAGCCACACCGACCAGAGCCAACCCGAGGTCACCCACAGGGCCACGTGCCAGAGCGGATGCGGTTTGCCGGTGAACCTGCGCTTCATCGCCCGGCCGAGGGTGAGCCAGACGATGATGGAGATGACGAAGGCGAGCACGTAACCGCCGATGCTCTTCTGGAGCACGCTCGTCACCCCGCTGGCCTCGGTGGCGAAGCAGGTCAGCAAGAGGAGCGTCGTCGACACCGGCATCTTCATCCGGGTGACGATCAACAGGAAGAGCGGCGCCGCGACCTGCAGGAACGAGAACTCGGTCGGAGCGGTGTCGAAGCCCTTGGCGAAGAGACGCCCGTAGCTGACGTCGCCGTCGTAGTTCACCCAACTGTAACCGACGGTCGCCAGGAAGATGCCGCCCACGAAGAGCCAGAGCACCCACCAGCGCGCCTCTTTGTTCGCGGCGATGAACGTCCCGAGCGTCTGGATCGAGTCGTTCGCGATCGCCGAGTACCCGGCGAAGGCGAAGCCCGTCCACATCGCGATGTTCGGCACTTCGTAGACGAAGGCCGTGAACATGAACGAGGCGAGGAGCAGGATCAGGAAGATGCGTTCTCGAAGCGCGAATTCGACGAACGCGCCCCTCACTCCGATTGTGCTCACGTGCCGCTCACGGGTGCGTGGGTTCCGCTGTGGAAACCACGCGGATGGGTCCGTCTATGGGACCTCTGTGACAACGAAGTGACGACCCCGTGGTCGTTTCATGGAGACGAGGATCGCGGGGCGGCGACGGCCGCACTTCGGACGCCTGGGCGCGGGGCTAACCGCCCACGTACGCGCTGGGGAAGCGGGCGAGGAACGCGATGGCGTGCTGGAGCTCGCGTGTGTCGACGCACTCGCCGATCTTGTGCGTGTTCTGCTCGATGCCGGGGCCGAACCCGAACATCGGCGGGTGCCAATACTCTCCGGCCACGACCCACTGCTTGTTCGGCGACACCTCGATGCCGCTGCCTTCGCGGGGCACCGGGAAGCCGACGCCGTCGGTAGAGAAGATCCAGCGGTCGACGCGGCAGTCGCGGCGGAGCAGGCCCGCGGGCTCGTCGTGCCCATGGCCCACGTGCGGCGAGACGACCCGCGCGTAGACCTCGACCGCCGTGGAGATCGCCGCGTGCTCTTCCGGCGTCGCCCAGCCCATGTAGATCTGCGGATTGCCCGGCCGATAGCCTCGCCAGGTCGGGTCGTCGTAGGTCGGGATCTCGACCGTGACCTGCAGCCCCGCCTCGCGAGCCCGGGCCACCGACGCCATGCTCTCGATGTCCGCGCGGGCCTGCTCGGGGTCCTCACCCACGGTCAGACGGCGATCGAAGCGGAACGAGAAGGTGTCGGGCACGGCGCAGTCGCTGGGCGTGTCGAGCCGGGACCACGACGCCGTGCGCGTGCCGTGGCCGAGGAACGCGTCATCGCCGAATCCGGCGCGCGCGTCGTAACGGTCGGCGGCCTCGGCGATGATCCGAGCGCCGTACTCGAGCGGGTTCAAGCCCTCCCAAGGCATCGAGCCGTGGCACGACCGGCCGACGACGGTCACCAGGATCTGCATGCGCCCGCGCTGGCCGCGGTAGACGCCGAGGGCGCCCTTCTGCGCGTCTCCGGTCCCTTCGGTGAGGATCACGACGTCGGGGACGAGCTCCGGACCGGCGTTCGGCAAGACGTCGCGCATCAGGTGCATCGGACCGGCACCGTCGTTGTCCTCCTCGGCGGCCGTTCCGTACGAGCGGATCGTCACCCCGCGCAGCGCGCCCTCGCTCTCCAGCTCCAACAGGATCTTCGTCGCGATGATCTGCGAAATCACGCCGGAGAGCTGGTCGGCGGAGCCGCGACCGAAGAGCACGTCGTCCCAACCTCGATCGACGGGCAGGTAGCCGAGCTCCTTGCGCAGGAACCCCTCGTCGACCTCGTCGCGGTCGGTGAGCCCGTCGTACGCGTCGATGCCGCCGCCGATCTTCTCGTGCCAGGTCGGGCGCAGCGCCTGCACGGTGTCGGTGTGGCCGTCGAAGTAGATCACCCGCCGATCGTTTGCCGGCACGTCATCGTCGCCCGACACGGTCCACACGATGTTGCCGTAGTCGTCGAAGAAGACGTCCTCCGGATTCCGCACGGCGCCGATCTCGACGATGCGCCGCTTCAGGTACTCGAGCCGCGGCCCCTCGTGATTGCTCAACCCACACTTCGGGTCGCCCCCCTCTCGCTCGGGCCGGTCGACGTAGTCGGCCGGGATCCGGATCGCTTCGGCGAGAATCTCACGCCCCAGGGGCAGGTACTTCGCCGCCAGCTCGGCAACACGGGAGTCGAGGTCGTTCGTCACAGCAGCTCTTTGCGCTTTCGGCCCGGGAGAGGCGCCGACTGAAGTCAGAAGGAAACCGCGACGCGGTTTCCGCGGGAGTCCAGAGGGCACGCCCTCTGGCGGAGCGCGAGGCAGCGCCTCGCATGCAGCCCCCGCTCCGCAAAGCGGCGCAGCCTCTA
>PVBE011650808.1_pt1 | contig 32365 bp, 26 predicted proteins | sample 1631181 | NCBI WGS metagenome assembly PVBE01 (sample SAMN08397723, study PRJNA350692) | Marine metagenome, whole genome shotgun sequencing project. | isolation source: water | place: Pacific Ocean | collected 2012-04
ACTATTGTAAAATCGCAATGGTAGTGCAGATACGTCGCACTTACCGGGATCAGCCACCGAAGGATCCGCTCTCGAGGGAATAGAGGACTCCTTTGAAGATGTCTCGGTCGGAGAAGAAGGAGAAGATCCCGTCGCGCTTCTAGGAGGTCTTGATGAATTGGCCGAAGAAGAGCCCGCCGGGACTGCTGATGGGGGAGACGACCCCTTCGCGGGTCTTGAGGCGGAAGATTTGGGTGGCGAGGCGGCCGCCGCTGCTCCAGAGTCCGCCGCTGACGAGGCGGGAGAGTCGGAAGATTCCGAAAATATCGACGATATGTGGGCCGATGCCTTTGCCGAGCAGGAAGCGGGTGAGGCCGCTACTGCCGGTTCTGATGAAGACTCCTCTCCGGATGAAGGGCTTGACGACTCTGTTACTGAAGAATCCGGGCAGGATGAAACGGATGACGATATTTCAAATATGTGGGATGAGGCCTTCGCCGAACAGGAAGCAGCGGAAAACCAATCATCCGAGGAAGAGCTTGGTGTGGCTGCTACTGCCGAGGCGAGGAGACTTCCGATCTCTACGGTAATGATGAGGAAGGCGATTTTGCGGAACTCGATGATTCCGATCTCTAGAAGCTTTGGAATGAAGCCCTTGAAAGTTCTGGCGAAGATGATTTGGCGGAGCTATCTCTCGAGGGAGAGGGTGGCGAAGGACCTGACACCCCATCCTTAGACGATGATGAAGAGTTTGGAGAGCTTCCATCCGAAGGAGAGGACATCGTTGGCCAAGATGAACTCGATGCCCTCCTAGACGATGCGGGTGGAGAAGTTGAAATCAATGAAGAAGGCGGGTTCGAGGACAGCGATGAAGTTGACGAAGAGGACTTCGAGCCGGCGAGCGCTGCAGACCCGTTTGGTGACGAAGGGGAAATAGATGCGTTCGTGGATGATGATGCCGAAGAGGTTCCTGCCCCTGTGGCGGTGGAGGAGCCGGCCGAAGAAGAGGCGCCGATAGAGCACCGGGAGGAAATGGAAGCCTCTGTTCAGAACCGCCTGATCGCGGGAGTTGTCGATACTGTTCTCATTGGAACTCTTGAAGGTGCTTTTGCCATCGGGACGCATTTTATCGTTCGCCAGGTAGTTGATTCGATTTATTCGAATATGGAGGCTCTCGCCTTGGTATTGACCCTCGATCTGGTTACTTTGTTCTTGCTCTCGTTTTTCTATGCGGTTTATTTCATTGGGGGCTGGGGAGGAGCGCCCGGCCAGCGCGTTGCTGGTCTGGTGGTGGTTGATCTGGGGGATCAACCCGTGGGATACATGCAAGCGGTTCTCCGGTATTTCGGAACCCTTGCCGCCATTCTACCCGCGGGTTTGGGGCAAATTCGCACGATTATCGACAAAAAGGGTCGGGGGCTCGGAGATCGTTTGGCGGGAACAAAGGGAATCTTTAGGGCATCACTGTAGATCGTCTCACCCATTGCATGGATATGAGGTTTGATTGTGACAAGAAGGTTTTTGCGGGCAGCCTGTCTGCCGGTGTGTTTGACGGTGTTGGTTTGCTCCGGATTCTATGCTCGGGCCGCTGCCCAGGAAAATGATTTTCGCCGCGCCCTGAAAGTTATCAGCGATAAGTTTCACCAAAATTTCCCTTATCTCCAGGGGGAGATCGTTGCGGTGAAAGGGGGTGAAGTATTTCTCAGTATCGGCCAAAAGGATCAGGCGGTTAAAGGAACTCAGCTTACCGTCCTGCGCAAGGGGGCTCCGTTCAGGCATCCGGTTACTGGGGCAGTTCTAGGAACCCTGGAAGATGAAATCGGAGTGGCGGAAATTGTCGAGGTCCGAGAGAAATTCTCTATTGCGAGAATGACGAAGATGACCTCCCCGAAAAAACTTCTTCCAAAGGTTAAAGACAAGGTCCGGCTCTCTTCGGCGAAGATACGAATTGCCGTCTTGCCCTTTATCAACAAGACACCGGAGTCGCTCAGCACCGAAATTGTAACCCGGGAGCTCTCCCGCCTCTTTCTTTCTGAGGGCCGGTTCGATGTTTTCGACGTGGACCGTCTCCAGGTTTGGCTGCTTGAAAGCGGTCTCGCGGCGGACGAACTTCTCAAGCCGGCCAATGCAGTCAAACTGAAAAACCAGATTCGCCGGGACTTTGTAGTGGAGAACACTATCCGGGAGGTCAAGGGAAAGAAGGTGCTGACCAGCCGCCTGTATTCCCTGAATACCCGGCAGGAGGTTTTCTCCTCGGTGGCCATCGCCGATGAATTGCCCTTCGAGCTACAAGCGCCCAAGGAGCAGGCCCTTCGACGCGGCGGGGGAGGGCGCCCCAGAGGAGTTCCGAATCAGTCCTTCATTACGGAAAAATCGGGAATTCCCACGGCCCGGGGAAACGCCAAGAGCTTTATTTTTTCTGGTGTGGAGGCCAAGGGGGTTTCGATTGCCGACGTCAACCAGGACGGAAAAAACGAGGTGATTGTCATCACCCCCACGGCGGTGATCGTTTACCAGGTAAGGGCCGGAAAAATGCGTGAGTTGGTTCGGTTTGACGAGGGTGTCGGGAACGATTTCCGGTGGCTCGACATCGGGGACATGAACGGAAACGGAATTCCCGAGATTTACATCGCCAATTACCGGGGCGACTCCCTTTTATCCATGGTGCTCGAGCTTAGAGGCAGGAAGTTTATCAAGCTGGCCAAAAACCAGATCATATTTTACCGCCTCTTCCGTCGCCGGCCGATCAATCCGAAGGTTAAACTGCCTGATAAGGAGGCCTATCTCCTGTTAGGCCAGTATTCGGGTTTCGAAAAACCCCTTGAGGGGCAGATTTACCGCTTTCGCTGGTCGGGCGTTAAAAAGCTCGTTCGGGCCGCACCCTACGCCATGCCGGACGGCCTCGATATTCTTGGCCTTGGGCTTTGGGATATGGAGGGCAGCGGCAAGCCGCAGGTGGTCGAGATCGGCAAGGATGATTTTTTGCGGATCTACACACGCGGGGGCGAGATAAGGCACACCAGCGCGGCCCGCTACGGCGTTCCGGCCAACGTATATCGCACCGACCTTTTGGGAACGGAATCCTTGGCCACCGATACCAATCCCAAATTGCATATCCGCTCCCGCCTTCTCGTCGTGGACACCGACGGCGATCAGGTGAACGAACTTCTCACCATTGCGAATGAATACGAGGCGACGCGTATCGCTCCCGGGCTCGGAGTATCAAGTGGCGCCATCGTCAGCATTATCTGGGATGGAACCGGGCTCTCAGAGATATGGCGTTCCCAAAAACTTCAGGGGGGGGTTGTCGATTTTGCCTATGGAGACGCCACCAATAATGGCCGGAACGACCTCATTGTTGTGGCGGTGACGGAGGGGAGGTACTTTTCCAAAAAAAGGACCACCGTCTATCTTTTCCCCCTTTCTAGATAGGTTTTTCAACAAATATTCGCATTTTATTCGATAGATTCGTATTATTTTTGTTTTTACGGCGATATCCCATTGATTTTTCTAGATTCTCCTTGACTCTCAATTTCCCAGACAGTTAAAATGCCAATGTTTCAGCGTAGTGAAAACAGGCCCCCCCTTACTGTGGGCGCTGGTTGTTGGAATTGCGTGCGTGATTTTTTGCGCGGCGCCGAAGTAATACGGGGGTATGATGGCTTGCCATATATTGGTACGCCGTAGTTGATAGGGCGGATTACCTGAGCGGGTTTTTTGGTTTTCCGCGCTGGTGATCGTTTAGACCGGGTTTTTTTGAAGGGCGATTTGTATTGCGTTTCGCCTTTTTGAGAGTTTGGGATTAGAAATCCAAAAAGAGGGGAGGTGATGTCTTAGGGTAGAGCGAACGGAGTGCCAAAGAGCAACAAGAAGCGAGCAATAAAAGCGATTCAAAAGTAATTCAGAAATCCAACGAATATTGGTAATCAAGGAGAAAGTGAATGCGAAAATTCTTTATGGCGCTGGCTGTCGTGATCGTGACGCTCGCCGTCGCGGCCCCCGACATCGTCTCCGCCGCTGATTTCAAGTACACGGGCCTGTTCCGTTATCGCGGCTCTTCGAGCGAGGATACGGACAGGGATGACACTGCGCACGACTCGGACCAGAGTCACGACTCTCTCTGGCGTCCGAAGTTCACGGCCACCTCGCTGAAAGGCAAGATCAAGGCCGTTGCCGAGCTGAACGCCGGTAGTAACAGCTCCTTCGACACCACCGCCCGGCCTAATGTCGACTTCAACAAGCTCTCGGTCGACTTCGCCGTTCCTGGAACCACGCTTCGCTACCGCTTCGCCCGGTCTGACTGGAAAGACCCGACAGGCGAGATTATCGGCGGCGCCGGCGTCTACCGTCAGTGGGGCCACGGCATTTACGGCAAACTGACGAAGACCGTCAGCCTCAACGCCTGGAACAGCCAGCTGTCTGAGGGCGATAGTACATACACCGACGACAACGACTACTACGCTGCGCTCACGTGGAAGGCTGCTCCGAACATCACCCTCACCCCCTGGATCGGTTGGCAGTACAATAAAGGTACCGGCAACGAGCGGTTGAATAACCTCGACCCCGAGAACGCTGACGGCGCGAACGCGGGCAACACGATACTGGATGGAACAACCAACCTGCCCACCGCAGCCTCGTCCGACAGGGACATCTGGTATTACGCTCTCCACCTGAACGCCAAGTTCGGAATCGCGAGCATCAAGGCCACGGGCGTGATCAACAACGGTGAGATTGACTTCAGCCGCGGCGTCAACGCCGACGGGCGTTCTGACCTCGACGTCGAGGGTTATGCCGTCTTGATCCGCAGCTGGCTGAACTTTGGCAAGCTGAAGGTTGGTTTCTACGGCTCCTGGATGCCTGGCGACAAAGATATCACGAGCGCCACGGGCGACTTCGGCACTCAGCCCGACAACAAGCTGACCCGCTTCACCTCGATGAGGAACGGCGACAGCACCGGCTCCGGCTGCGCGATCGACGGCCCGCAGCTTTACACCAGACGCCGTTACAGCACGAAGGTCGTCGGCTTTACCGATAACCGGTGCGGCAACGGCGACGGCGGCGCCAGGGGCAACGGCTCGCACATTTACGAGCTGTTGCTCAAGTACAAGCTCACCAAGCAGCTCGGGCTTGAAGGTAACATTTCCTTCATCCGTTCGGCCGCTGCGCGGGCCGATATCGACACCGATGCCGACGGCATTGCCGACACCCTGTTCGTTTCGGATAAGAGCATCGGTACCGAGTTCGACATCTCGGCCAAGTACGACATCTACAAGGGCCTCTGGGCGAGGCTGACCTATGCACACTTGTTTGCCGGCGACTACGGGAAATCCTCTACTGTGGGTACCCGTGCCTTCGACGACTCGTGGGCGCTTTACTGGGAACTTCGCCACACGTTCTAAGGCTGATATAACGGTCAGAGAGCCTCCGGCTCCCGGACCGAAAATCGGCTAGCAAAAATTCCCCGGGAGGGTCTCGGCCCTCCCGGGGTTTTTTGTCTCGAAATATTTCTGCCGCCGCGGCCGGAGGGGAAAGGCGGTTGACCGGCGAAGGGCGAATGGATACGCTTTCGAGGCTTTCAGGGGCTTCTCTGCCGGGAGGGGGGAACGGAGGCGGAAGCCCCTTGTAATTGCCCGGTTTCGCAGCCAAGGCGCCGGCATCCCCCACGATGGACGCGGAATATGAAGTTCCACTCCTGACATGATTCAGCCCAGCGGTATCCGGTGAGGCAATCGTTATCAGCAAATCGATTCTGCGCCTCCGTCCGGCGGGCGCAGGCGGTGAACCGCGCGATATGAATGAGGAGAACATGCGAAAGTATCATTTGTTGGCCCCCGGTCCCACGCCCGTGCCCCCCCGGGTACTCGAGGCGATGGCGCGGCCCCTGATGCACCACCGAACAAAGGAATTCGAAGCACTTTTCGAGGAGGTCCGCAGTGGGCTTTCCTGGCTCTACCAGTCCGAAGGGGATGTCATTATGTTGGCGGCCTCGGGCTCGGGCGGCATGGAGGCTTCGGCGGCGAATCTCCTTTCTCCGGGCGATTCGGCTCTGGTGGTCGAGGGTGGGAAATTTGGAGAGCGATGGGTGGAAATATGCCGCGCCTACGGATTTGAAACGGACGTCATCTCGGTCGAGTGGGGCCGGTCGGTCGATCTCGGCGAGGTGGAGAGCCGCCTCAGGGCGGGTGGCCACCGGGCCGTTTTCGTTCAGGCGAGCGAGACCTCAACCGGGGCGAAGCACGATGTCCGGCAACTGGCCGAGGTCGTCCGGCGCACCTCGCCCGATACGCTCGTCGTTGCGGACGCCATCACCGCTCTCGGGGTCTACGACCTCCGGCCCGAGGAATGGGATTTGGATGCGGTTATCACGGGCAGCCAAAAGGCGTTGATGCTTCCGCCTGGCCTGGCCTTCGTCTGGTTGAGCGAGCGCGCCTGGGCGGTGGCCGAGAAGGCCGGGAGCCCACGCTTTTATTTCGATTTGCGCATCGAGCGAAAAAGTCAGGCGAAAAACACCACCGCCTGGACGCCCGCCATTTCGCTCGTCGAGGGCCTCAGAGTGGCGCTGGAAATGATGCGAGGCGAGGGTCTTGAAAATATTTTTGCGCGCCACGCACGACTGGCCGGCGGCATGCGCTCGGCTCTTCGCGCCCTGGGGCTCGATATCTTTCCCAGGGATCTTCTGAGCGAATCGGTCTCGGCTGTCAGTGTGCCCGAGGGGGTAGACGGAAAAGCGATTCCCCGGCTGATGCAGAACGAGCAGGGAATCACCATTGCCGGCGGCCAGGCCCACCTGAGCGGGAAAATTTTCAGAATCGGACACATGGGCTATGTCGATGAATCGGACATGCTGGCCGCGATCGGTGGCCTCGAAAGGGTGTTGAGCAGCCTTGGCCATGAACTCGAGAAAGGCGCGGGGCTAACCGCCGCACAAGAGGAATTCGGGATATGAGCGCAGACATCAGGGTTTTAATTTCGGAGCCTCTCTCGTCCCGCGCCGAGGAAATCCTCTCGGGGGCGGAGGGTTTCGAGGTCATCAACAAGCCGGGGCTTCCCCGGGAGGAGTTAATCGAGATCGTCCGGGATTGCGACGCTCTTCTGGTGCGCAGCGCCACAAATGTGGACGATGAAATCCTCGGCGCCGGCGACCGGCTCAAGGTTGTCGCCCGAGCCGGGATCGGGGTGGATAACATCGATTTGGAGAGCGCGAGCCTTCGCGGGATCCTGGTGGTCAACGCGCCCGACGGCAATATTATCACCACGGCGGAGCACACCGTGGCCTTGTTGTTCGCCCTGGCCCGGAAAATTCCCGCCGCGGTCCGATCGGTGATGGAGGGACATTGGGAGCGGAGCAAGTTTGTCGGGAGCGAACTCTCCTCGAAAGTTCTCGGTGTGATCGGTCTCGGACGGGTCGGTTCAACGGTGGCGCGGCTGGCCGGTAACCTGGGCATGAACGTGGTCGCCTACGATCCGTTTATTTCGGCGGAGGCGGCCGAGAAACGAGGTGTGAAGCCGGTGTCGCTGGACGAGCTTCTCGTTCAATCCGACTACATCAGTCTCCATGTTCCGAAAACAACCGAGACGGCAGGCCTGATTGGGGCGGAGGAGATCGCCCGGATGCGCTCCGGAGCCTGCATTGTGAACTGCGCGCGAGGCGGGCTTCTCGACGAGGAGGCCGCCGCCGCCGCCCTCGACAGTGGGCAACTCGCGGGCGTAGCTCTCGATGTATACGCTGTTGAGCCTCCCGGGGCGGAGAGCGCTCTTGTCGGGCGTGACGACGTTATCTGCACCCCTCATTTGGGAGCCTCCACCAAGGAGGCGCAAGAGAACGTCGCGGTCAGCGTAGCCGAACAAGTGGTGGCCTATCTGACAACGGGTGGTGTCAAGAACGCGGTGAACCTTCCCTCGCTCAGCGCGGAGGACTTGGAGCGGCTTGGCCCCTACCTTGTTCTGGCCGAGCGGCTGGGAAGTTTCATGGCCCAGCTGACGGGAAGCGGGCCAAAGGCCCTCGAGGTGACATACGGAGGCCCGCTCGAGAGCCCGGTGGAACCGCTTGCCGCGGCCGCCCTCAAAGGGCTCCTGGGGCATTTTATGAGCGGCGCCCGTGTGAATCTGGTAAACGGTCCCATCCTGGCCAAGGAGCGGGGAATCGAGATCGTGTCCACTTACCGGAGCGAGATGCCTGTGTACACGAACTTGATTGAGTTGAAGGTGCGCACCGACAGGGGAGAGCGCTCCGTCGCGGGAACATTCATTCATGAAAACGAGCCGCGCATCGTGCGGATCGATCAGTTCAGCGTTGACGCTGTTCCCGAGGGGTACATGCTCATATTCACGAACGACGATCAGCCCGGAATGATTGGCCTGATAGGAACCTTGCTCGGAGAGCACAAGATTAACATCGCCGGCATGCAACTCGGCCGGACGCGGAAGAACGACAAGGCGGTGGCGATTCTCGCGGTGGACGATCCGATTCCGGATGAGGTGATGGAAAAGGTTCGTTCCATTCCGAATATCAATGACGCCAATCTCGTCCTGTTGTGATGTGAAAGGGTTAAGGTGGCGGATTCATGAATCCAGGTAATCCGACAAAAGCGATGCCGAAGGGGTCGAGAGTATTTCTCCCCGAGCAGGCCGGCCGAAAAAGACGAATCGAAACGCGCCTTCTTGAGGTGTTCGCGCGGTGGGGGTTTCGCCAAATCGTGACGCCCGCGTTCGATCTTTACGCGCCTGGAAATGGGGGACAAATCCGGGATACCCAGACCTTCCGCCTTGTGGACATGGACACAGGGGGGCTCCTGGCGCTTCGCTCGGACGTGACGCCCCAGATTGCTCGCCTCGCGGGGACTATTCTTTCCGACCATCCCCGGCCGCTCCGGCTTTCCTATGTGACCAATGTTTTTCGCCATGCCCATGTGGCGGGCGTTCTTCGGCGGGAATTTTGGCAGGCGGGGGTAGAGTTGATCGGCCTCGTTTCGCTTGAGGCCGACGTCGAAATGATCGCAATCGCGATGGAGTGCCTTGAGCAGAACGGGGTGGAGAACGTCCGAATGTCTTTGAGTCACACCGGTTTCATCCGGGGGCTTTTGGGCGCTATGCGTCTCGTTGAAGAAAAAAGGAGAGATATTCTCGATGCCGTAGCGCGGCGCGATGCGTCGGGGCTTGAAGAGCTGATCAAGGATGTTCCCTCCAAGGGGGGCGATGCGGGGGTTTTGCTGGATTTGCCGGAGTTGTTCGGCGGAAAAAAGATTCTCGACCGAGCTCTTAAGAAGGTGAAAAATCCCTCGTCGCGCCGTGCCATCGAGGAACTCAAGCAGGTCGAGCACATGCTCGAACTTTACGGCCTCTCCGACCGGGTCATTTTCGACCTGAGCGATATTCGGGATTTTGAATATTATACCGGGATACTTTTCGAGGGTTTCGTCGAGGGGACCGGGTATCCGGTTTGCGGCGGCGGACGGTATGATCGTCTGCTGGGACGCTACGGCGGGGACGGACTTGGGACGGGCATTGCCATCGATATCGATCAACTGCTCCTGGTCACGCCGGACGGGGACATCGACGGCCTGGGCGGGGATTTCCTTGTGATCGATTTTACGCGCGAAAAAAGGATTGGAATCCAGGTGGCCCGTGAATTAAGAGCCGCCGGCTGGCGCGTTGCCAGGGACATCATTCGGCGGGATTTACCCGAATCGCTCGAATACGCTCGGCGGGCAGGCGTTATGCGGTGTATTGTCGTGGAGCGAAACGCGAATAAAACCGACCAGTTCCGAATCGTGGAGCCCTCCGGCAAGGAGCAGAGGGTTTGTCACATGAATGAGTTGGCGGCGTGGATTATAGGATTGGGGACAGAGAGATGAGCGTTCTTTCCGTGATCGGAGGCCAGTGGGGCGACGAGGGCAAAGGAAAGGTGGTGGATCTGCTCGCTCGCCAGGTCGAGGTGGTGGCGCGCTATCAGGGTGGGGCCAACGCCGGCCACACGGTTGTCGCCGACGGCAAGGAGTTTATCCTTCATCTGATTCCCACCGGGATTCTCCACCCTCATGTTCACTGCATCATCGGATCGGGCGTGGTGGTGGACCCTGTCGCTTTGGTCGATGAAATCAAGCAACTCCGCGAGGGGGGTATCCAGGTCGGTGGCAATCTGGTCATCGGCAAACGCACTCATATGATCATGCCCTACCACAAGGTGCTCGACTCCCACATGGAAGAGCTTTTGGGGGTGAATCGAATCGGAACGACCGGCCGAGGTATCGGCCCCGCCTACTCGGACAAGGCGGCGCGGCTGGGCATCCGGGTATGCGATCTTTACGACGAGAAAGTGCTCGCCGATCGCGTGCGCGTCAGCCTGGCGATCAAAAAACGCCTTCTCGCGGGTATCTCCCTCGACGAGGAGGAGCGCCGCGCTCTCGAGGAAGACTATATCCTTGAGGTCTGCGATGAAGTGCGGGAGATTCTCGCCCCCCATGTTCGAAACACTGATGCGGAGATCCTCGAGGCCATCACGAATAACCGGCGAGTTCTTCTTGAGGGCGCCCAGGGGATTCTCCTCGATCTGGACATGGGGACCTATCCCTATGTGACATCGAGCAACACCGGTGTCGGGGGGGCGCTCAGCGGGCTCGGCATGCCCTTGGGCAAGGTGGGCGCCGTTGTCGCGGTGATGAAGGCCTATTGCACACGGGTGGGCCAGGGGCCGTTTCCCTCCGAGCTTCACGGGGACGAGGGGGAGCGTCTGCGGCTGGGTGGAGGCGAATTTGGCGCCACGACCGGGCGGCCGAGGCGGTGCGGGTGGTTCGATGCCGTAGCGGCGTGTCATGCCGTCCAAGTTACGGGGGCCGATGCGCTCGTGGTGACGAAACTCGATGTTCTCGATAATCTCGATAGTATCCGGATTTGCGTCGGCTATGAAATTGACGGTAATCGCATCACCACTTTTCCGGCGGAGGCCACAATTTTAGAGAGGTGCATACCGGTTTATGAGGATTTTCAGGGCTGGAAGGACCCAACGGCGGGTGTCCGGAATTACGGCGATTTGCCCGCTAAGGCAAGGGAATATCTGAGCCATCTCGGTCGTTTGACCGGAAAGCCGATCTGGATGATTTCCACCGGCCCGGACCGTGAGGATACGATAGAGGTCAGGAATCCGTTTTCCGTAATCGAAGAGGGCCTAGGTTGATCTTTCAAAGGATTCAGAGGCGGAATTTTTGCCGATATTTGGTGTTTTGCTTCATGCTGGCCATTTTTGGGTGGGCGGCTGAAAGCGCTGGCCCGGCGGAGGCTGCACCCGGGGGTGCCCCGTCGAGGCAGCTTTCGGGAATCGGGAAATACCAGGTTGTCCGCGTCGACGCTGGGGGTGTTTATCCCCAGAATTTAAGTGTGGAGCAGGGCTCGACAGTCATCTGGTTTAATGCGACTGACCGGTACATATCTGTCGTTTTTAGCAAGGGCGATGTCCTGAACCGGGTCACCCGGGCGCCGACCCTGTTTTTCTTGGCTCCGGACGGCACTTATGTAAGCGCGGCTTTTGGCTCGGGTGCGACGGCGAGCACCGCGTTTGCCAGGCCCGGGACCTTTTATTATTTTGTGACGGGGTTGCCGGTGTCGGGCGGGGAAGCGTTTGCACAGGTTGTGGTGAAATAATCCTGGCGGCGAAATGATGAGGTACTAGGTGCCCGCGGACAATGTATCTTTGGGTTTTGCTTTCCTGGCAGGGGTGTTGAGTTTCGCCTCCCCTTGCGTACTTCCGCTATTTCCAAGCTACATCTCCTATATCACCGGTCTTTCTTATGAAGAAATCAAGGGTGGCGGGGAGGAGCAGAGCGTCCGGCGCCTGATTCTTCTAAACTCCATATTCTTTATCTTGGGATTTTCGGTGATTTTCGTCGCCTTGGGGGCGAGCGTCTCTTATCTGGGAAACCTGCTGTTCTCCTACCAGGATGGAATCCGGATCGGCGGCGGAATTATGATCACCATGTTCGGCCTCTATATCGGCGACCGGGCGCTTGAGTTTCGCCTCCAGTCGCTCCTCAACGCCCTGCCCTCGGCGGCCTCGGGGGCGGTGGCCCTGTTTATGCTGTTGGGCGGCGCTATCGGGATCAGCCGCGCCCTGCCGACGCTGGGCGGCGTTTTGATGGCGCTGGGTCTTTACGCGGCGGCGGCGGTATTCTTTCCGGTCCTCTCCCAGGAAAAACGGTTTTCGCTGAACAGCAAGCCTGCGGGGTGGGCGGGCAGTTTCGTTGTCGGGGTGACTTTCGCCGCGGGCTGGACGCCTTGCGTAGGGCCGGTTCTGGGGAGCATTCTTCTTTTTGCCGGGACTAAGGAAACGGCGGGTCAGGGTGTGCTCCTGCTGGCGAGCTATTCGGCCGGGCTGGGCGTTCCTTTTCTAATCAGCGGTTTGGGCGTTGGCTACTTCTTTAAATTCTATCAATCCTTCCGCAGGTATTTCCGGGCGGTCGAACTGGGAAGCAGCGTGATGCTGCTCGCTGTCGGCCTATTGCTGATCTCGAACTATCTGAGCATTCTTTCGGCCTATCTCATTTTTTGGACGGGCTACACAGGAATTTAACTCCCTACTTCACATCGAACGCCGAAAATTCGCCGGTGGCGGAGCTCCGCTCCTGCTCGACTCGGGAGACTTGTGCCAGGGGAGGGCCCTCCCGGCACCAGCCGAATAGGTGCTCAAGCGCCTCTCCACCGCCCTCGGCCACCAACTCGACAGAGCCGTCGTGCAAGTTTCGCACCCATCCGGTCATGCCCAGCGCCTCTGCCCGATCACGGGCGCTGGCGCGGTACCAAACGCCCTGCACCCGGCCTCTGATGACCAGCCGAAGCCGCTCCTTAGCACCTTCCATGATTCTCGACCCGGAAACCTAAGGGGTCACCGGGATGCCGCCCCCTGGGCAATGGCCTGGGCAAACACCTCCGCGGCCACCCGGGGGTCCTCGGCGTCCCGAATCGGACGCCCGACGACGAGCAGGTTGGCCCCGTCCTTCACGGCCGTCTGGGGGGTCTCGGCCCGCGCGTGATCGTCGTGCCCGCCCGAGGCGAGCCGGACGCCTGGCGTCACGATGAGGAGTTCTCCCCCGAGTTCCCGGCGCAGGGAAGCCACTTCGCGGGGGGAGGCGACGAGGCCGTCGATGCCGGCCGAGCGGGCCAGGGCGCCCGCCGCCAGGACCTGCTCTTCGACCGGGCGTTCGATGCCGACGGCGGACAACGCCGACGCATCGAGGCTGGTCAGGACTGTAACGGCGAGGATAGCCGGCGGGCTCTGGCACCGGTCGCGCCCCCTGGCGCAGGCCTCGAGCATAGCGGGCCCGCCGGCGGCGTGGACGGTCAGGAGCGAGACCCCGAGCGCCCCGGCCGATTCGACGGCACGCTCCGCCGTGGCCGGGATATCGTGATACTTCAGGTCCAGAAAAACGCCTTGGCCCCGCTCTAGGACAGACTCCACGGCGCGGGGTCCCTCACGGGTGAAAAGTTCCATCCCGATCTTGAACCAACGGACGCGTCCGCCCAGAGAATCCACCAGGCGGAGGGCCTCGTCCAGGGTGGGGAGATCGAGGGCGCAGACGATCCGATCCTCGGGAGTGAGAGGGCCGCGCGGATCCGGGGGGGTCATTATTCTTCGTCCTCCTCCTCACTCTCATCTTCGTCGTCCCAATCGCTCTCGACCGCCTCGGACTCGGCTTTTTTCAGCTTTCGGCGGAAGAGGATCTTCGAGGCGGCGACGCTGACCTCGAAAAGGATGAGGAGTGGCCCGGCCATGAGCACCTGGGTGATCACGTCCGGGGGCGTTAGGGCCGCCGCGACAACGAAGGCCCCGACGTACATATAGCTCCGGTTCGAGGTCAGGAACTGCGGTGTGACGACACCGGCCTGGACAAGAAGCAAGGTGACCAGGGGGACCTCGAAGACAACCCCGAACACAAGAATAAGCTTAAAAATAAAGGAGATATAAAAACCTATGGAAATCTGGGGTGTAATCGTCTCGGTCGCGAAGCTGAGCAGGAATGAGAGCCCATAAGGCAGAATCAGGAAGTAGCAAAACACCGCCCCCGTGGTGAAAAGGATCATCGAGGTTAAGACGAAAATGACGGTGTAGCGCCTTTCGCGGGAGAGGAGGCCCGGGGCGCAGAATTGCCAGATTTGAAAAAGCGTGACCGGGAGCCCGATAAAAAGAGCGGCGTAGATGGCGATTTTCAGGCGGGCGAAAAAGGCCTCGGTCGGAGAGATAAAAATGAGATTTTGTCCGGCGATGGGCCGCTGGGCGATGGTGAGAAGCTCAGCCGAAAAAAAGTAGGTAATCAGGAACAGTCCGAAGATGGTCCCGAGGATTGTCAGAATTCGGTTGCGCAGTTCGGTCAGGTGCCCCGAAAGGGGCATGGAGCCTTCTTCGCTCACGTCGCTTAGGCCCTCTCCTTGGGAGGCTCGTCGGTCGAGTCGTCGGAGGAGGTTGGGGGGGGAGCAGTTGTGGAGGCCTCGTCCGTATTTGGGGAATCCGTCGGCGAATGGGGATCGATACGGTTCGGTTCCTTTTCTTCTGCAGCTGCGCTTAGGGTGGAGGACTTGGCGCTCGAGGTTTCCTCGGTCTCAAAGTCCGAGTCGAGGTTGATGGAATCCTGAAAGTCCGAGGTCGCACGTTTGAAGTCCCTCAACGTTTTTCCGAGGGTCTTGGCGAGATCGGGCAAACGCTTGGGCCCAATTACGACGAGGGCCACGACGAAAATAATAATCAGTTCCGGGACTCCGATGCTTCCGAACAATTTTCCAACCTCTGGTGGTAGGGGAATCGGCTTCAAGGGGTTATACCAAATCACGGGAACGGGGTGAATGGTGAGGCATGAACTCCGGTGGGGGCCTCGAGGGGTGATTTTCGGACAATTTGGCCAGATTTCCCGGAACCGGTCTGATTGTAATTTTGTCCCCGTGGAGCGGGAATCTCCCGCCCGCATGGGGGATTCGCCCGGACAATTCCCCCCCGGCCACCTAAAGGGCTATTCCTTTGAACGAGCCGGGCGATTCTGATACGATGCCTCAAGGTGGCACTGCCCAGAACTCATTGTTCCTTCGGTAATTTTTGCATTCATGAGACAGACTATCCACCGGGCGCTCAAGCAAGAAGGAAAGCCCGTTTCTTGCGCGGAATTAGCCCGCAAAATATTGAAAGCAGAAGGATTGAAAGAAGATTCCGCTGGTGCCATCCTCGGTCCCTACCTGGAATCAAATCCCCATTTCACACAAGACGATAAAGGGCGCTGGCTAGCGCTTGAGCCTCTTCTCAAATCACGGTTTCTTCCGGACGTCACCTTCGCCGTTGTGGATATCGAGACCACCGGCGGTCGGCCTCCCCAACACCGGCCCACCGAACTGGCGGCGGTGAAGGTGCGCGACGGGAAGATTACCGGCGAATACCACGCCCTGGTGAATCCGGGCCGGGAGATCCCCTGGAGCGTCGTTCGCCTGACAGGTATCACCGATGCCATGGTTTTGGATCAACCCGAGTTGACCGAAGTGCTTCCCTCGTTCCTTGATTTTCTCGAGGACACCGTTTTCGTTGCCCATTGCGCCAACTTCGATCTTCATTTTATTCGATATTTCACAACCGAGTACCTCGGGCGGGAATTCGCGCCGCCTGTTCTGTGCACCTTCAAGCTGGCTCAGCGGCTCCTCCCCAAGGCCGGGCGGTACAACCTCGGAGAGTTGGCCTCGTTCATCAGCCTGGATGATTCGGAAAACGATCGCCACCGGGCGTTGGGAGATTCAAAGACGACGGCGGAGATTTTCATTCGCTTCCTGCGAATGCTCCAGGCGTTCGGGCTCGAGTCGCTCGAGGATATGCTCGATTTTCAGGATGTCGCAACGGCGGAAGCCCCGTCTCTCGCCGAAGGGGTCTCCATCGACCCCGCCACGCTGAACGATCTGCCCACCGACCGGGGGGTGTTCCGTCTCCTGAACGAGAAGAGCGAGACGGTCTACTCGGGGAAGGCGCCCGACATCCAGCGGGCGGTCCGCGATATTTTTTATCCCAAGAACCGATCGGCGACGAAATTCGTCCAGAAGCTGCGCACAGTCCGAAAAGTCGTGGCACAACCGCTGGAGAGCGAATTGGGGATGAGCCTTCAAGCGGTCCGGATTCGGCGGAACTCGAAGGGAATGAACGGCGCCGGTCAGGTAGGAGGGACCGGATTCCTCAAAATTTCACTCGGCAGCCAATTTCCCCGGGCCTATTCCGTGAACAATCTGGCTGTGGACGGCGGCGCCTACTATGGACCCTTCAGAAAGCAAGCCCAGCTTAGAGACCTTTTAGGCGCGATACACGCTGTTTTTCCGCTCCACCGCGTCCCGCGTTCCGGCAAGGATTCCGGAGGACAGGAGGCGGATTCGGGCGGAGTGGTCCCGGAAATTCCGGTCGCGCAATACAAAAAGATGATCGCTCGCCTCCAGAGGATGCTCGAAGGGCGCATGCGGCGGACCAGCGAGGATAGCCTGCTCGCCTTTTTACGGGAGGCCTGGGGGAAAAAGGCCCCCTCGCCCGGCCAACTGAAGCGCAATTTGGGCAGGTTGCGGCATTTGGTCAAGAATCATTCTCTCTCGGGTCCTTCCGTCGAACAGCGAAATATCATCATTGTCGAGCCGGGCGGAACGATGCAGCGGCGAGTCTGCTATATCGTCCGGGGCGGAATCCTGGTGGATGAACTTGAGTTTGAACGTATTGCACCTCCCGTCGATGAACTCGCGGCGAGGATTCAAGCGGCCTATTTCGGAGAAGAGGCGCAGGCTACCACTCCAGGAAAGGAAGCGCTCGAGGAGGCGGTCGTCATCGCCAGTTGGCTCAGGCGCGAGTTGATCGATGGTTTTGTTATGGATATATCACCTGGAGCGGAACTTGAGGAGATTCTCCCGGCCCTGATTCAGGCCGTGGCCGATCCGCGCGCCGCGGGGACCAGCATCACCGCCTGACCTTCGATATGTGATTTCCTTCACATTTCTCTCAAAAAAATTCGTGAAAAAATTCACTTCACACAGCAGAATCTATTGCGTGGTATTTTGCGGTGTGCTAGCGTTAATCACCTGTTAAATCGACGAGGAAAATTCAAGGCATTCTCTCTGTGATTAAGGCTGTGTGAAAATTCGGTTCTTGCTCGTTCGTGGCGGAAGATTTTCACATGGCTGAATCGGCCACATCCGGGAGGGGTGAGATTCATGTGCATACGCTTTTTTAGCGATCCAGGAATCCGCACCTCAAGTAAAAATCAGACCGGGGAAAAAATGACCGTTTCATTTTCACTTGCGAAGCGGTGGACGATATTGTATTTCAACATATAAAGAGCCAGGACGAAGATGACCGAAGCGCCGAAGGGCGATTTCTGGGACGAAAAAATAGAGCGGATGGGGAGCGATGAACTCGCCTCGCTTCAACTCGAGCGCCTGAGATGGCAGGTCCGCAGGTGTTGGGAGGGCTCCCCGTTTTACCGCGAACGGTTGGACGGGGCCGGGCTGGGCCCCGAGAGCATCCGCTCCCTCGACGACATCGAAAAAATCCCTCCCGTCACTAAACAAGAGCTCCGCGTGGAGCAGAAAAACCACCCGCCCTTTGGGCGCTATGCCGTTGCGCCTCCCGGGGATTGGGGCGAGCTTCATCCCTCGACGGGGACGACGGGTGTCCCGGTGGGGACGATTTGGAGCCGAAAAGACGTCGAAAATATAGCCGATTTCACCGCCCGGACGATGTGGAGCTTTGGGGTACGTCCCGGGGATATCGTCCAGAACGCCTTCAGCTATGGCCTTTGGGTGGCGGGGATGAGCGTTCATTACGCCACCCAGAAAATCGGCTGTTTTGTCATTCCCATCGGAGCGACCGAGACCGGGCGTCAAATTTTCTATATGAACACAATCGGCTCCACGGTGATTCTCAGTACCCCGAGTTTCGGTCTCTACATCGGCGAGAAGCTCCGCGAGAGTGGAGTAGACCCCCAACAACTCAAGATCGGTGGTTTTGGCGGCGAAGGAGGAACCCAAAACCCGGCAACGCGCTCCCGCATCGAGGGGGCGCTCGGTATTGACGCCTACGACTACTTTGGCCTCGGCGAGATTGGACCCACCTTCGCGAGCGAGTCGGTGGCGAAGTCCGGGCTTATCTGGGCGGAGGACCACCACATCGTCGAGGTGCTCGACCCCGAAACCCGAAAGCCTGTGCCCGAGGGGGAGGTGGGGATTCTCGTGATCACCCATCTCACCCGCGAGGCGACCCCGATGCTCCGCTACTGGACGAACGACTACGCGCGGCTCGAGAGCGCACCGAGCGCCTGCGGGCGCACCCACAGACGCTCTCCGGGCGGGGTGCTCGGACGCCACGACGATCTCGTCATCTACCGGGGGGCGAAATTCTATCCCGTCCAGGTGGAGGACGTGGTGCGGAGTTTCCCGGAGTTGAGCAATGAATTCCGCATCGAGTTCCTCTCGGACGAGGAGACGGGCCGGGACCGCTGTGTGGTCGTCGCCGAGGCGGCCACCGGGGAGGTGGGCGGCGCCATGGCCGAAAATTTAGGTGAAAAGCTCAGGGGCGCCCTGCAGGTGACGCCGGAGGTCGAAATTCGCGCTCCCGGCTCCTTCGAGCGAACGACGTTCAAGGCCCAGCGGTTCGTCGATCTCCGAAACCCGGAAAAATAGAAGGTTGGGGAGATATGAGAAGCGTATCCATCGCCGGGATCGGCATCACCTCCTTTGGGGTGCGGACCGAGAGTGTTGTGCGGCTGGGCGCCGAGGCTTGCCGCGCCGCGATGGAGGACGCGGGTGTCGGCCCTGAACGGGTCGAGGCGTTTTTTCTGGGAAATTTCGCGAGCCAGGCCTTCACCGGCCAGAATCATTTGGCCCCGTCTGTAGCCCATGCCGCGGGGCTGGGGCCCGTTCCCTGTACCCGGGTCGAGGGGGCGTGCGCCTCGGGCGGTCTGGCTGTGCGGCAGGGCGTGCTTGCGGTCGCGTCGGGAGCGGCCGATATCGTTCTGGTAGCGGGGGTGGAGAAGATGACCTCGGCCGGGTCCGAGAGGACAGCGGAGATTCTCGCGGCAGCCGGCGACTTTGAGTGCGAAGCTTCCCTCGGCGCCACCTTCCCGGCACTATTCGCCTTGATTTCCCGGCGGCATATGCATGAGTACGGGACCACGCCCGAGGATTTGGCGGATGTGGCCGTCAAGAACCACGCTCACGGCCACTTCAACCCGGACGCGCATTTTCAAAAAGAAATTACCAAGGAGGAGGCTCTCTCGGCCAGGGAGGTGGCCACGCCCCTCAGGCTCTTCGACTGCGCTCCGATCAGCGACGGGGCCGCCGCCGTGCTGCTCTGCGCCAGTGAATTGGCCGCCGACCTTCGCCCCGATCCGGTCCGCCTCCTCGCCTCGGCTCAGGCTTCGGACTCGCCGGCGCTCGCCGACAAGGGCGATATCACCCGGTTTCGGGCCACCGTCCGGGCCGCCGAGGAAGCCTTTCAAAGCGCCGGGATACAGCCCGAGGAGATCGACCTCGCCGAGGTTCACGACTGCTTCACCATCGCTGAGATTCTGGCACTCGAGGACATCGGTTTTTACCGCAAAGGGGAGGGAGCCAGGGGTGCTAGCGAGGGGGAGACAGCCCTGGGTGGAGCGATGCCCGTGAACACGAGCGGCGGCCTCAAGGCCAAGGGACATCCCGTGGGCGCTACCGGGGTGGCCCAGATATGTGAGCTTGTGCGCCAGCTCCGGGGCGAGGCGGGACCGCGCCAGGTCCGAGGCGCCGAGGTGGGCCTCGCCCACAACCTCGGCGGCTCGGGGGCGACCTGCGCGGTTCATATCCTCGCGGCGGGCGGGTGATGGAGAGGACCGCGGCGGCGGTGCCTGTTTTCTCGTGCACTGGCTGTGGACGGGTGAATTTCGGGGGTGGCGGGAGTTGCGGCTACTGCGGCGCGCCCCTTGAAGAAAAAAAGGTGTCGGGGCGGGGAAATATTTACGCTTTTTCGGTTGTCCATGTCGCTCCGGAGGAGATGGACGCTCCCTATACGCTCGCCCTCGTCGATTTGGAGGGTGCCGGCCGTGTACTCTGCCGGCTCGATGGGTTCGGGGCGGACCTCCCTGAGGTGGGCCACCCCACGGTGGGAGGCCCGGTCGTCTTCGAGGGGGTATCACCCCGGGGCCCCCTGTTCCGCACTGAGGTATTTTCGGAGAACGCCCGTGGCTGATCGGAAAAATAACGCCAGCGCTCTCGGACGCCTTCTGTTCGTTGGTCCGCTCACCGATGGGCGGAAAAAGTTGCTCGACGATCTTCAGGGGCTGGGGATGCATACCGAGAGGGCGGCTAGCCTGGAGAGCGCCGCCTCGCGGCTCGGGCACTGTGACTTCGCGCTTGTGGCCGTATCCGACCGAGGCCAAATCGCCCAGCTGCGAAAGGTACGGGAGGCTGGAAAGGCGATGGCCCTGATTCTGGCCCCGGGGGATAAGGGGCTGGCCCCGCTGGGGCTCAAGGCGGGCGCTCGCGCGGTGTTGGTGGACGAGGTATTTCCCGATGAGGTGGTACAGTTCGTTCACTCGCTCAACGAGGAGGGTCTCCTTCGCCGGGAAGTCCGCTGGCTTCGGGGGGAGGTCCGTGAAAATGGGGTCAAAAGCGGCGTCCCAGGAACGAGCGCCCCGGCCGAGCGTCTCAATCGTTCCATCAAGCGGGCGGGTAAGAGGTACCGGATTATTATCGTGCGCGGGGAGAAAGGCTCGAATTTCCTCCAGGTGGCCCGGGCGGTCCATCATCAGTATCCGGGACTGCGGCACCCGCTCCTGCACTGGGAGGCCTCCCAGAGGCCCGCGGCAGCGCTGGGCAAGGCGTTGACGAGGCTGGACTTGGGCCGGGGCGACGAGGGAGAGCTTGTTCGCCTCGGGGGGAGCCTCTTCATCGAGGATGCCCTGCTTCTCTCCCCTAAGATGCAAAAACACCTCGCCGATGTCGGGGTCGCTGAGGGAATAAATCCCGGATTCCGCCTGATTATAGGCCAGACGCAGGATCCCGAGAGGTTGTTTCAGGATGAGTTCTTGCCCCGTCTCGAAAAAGAGAAGAAGGCCCTTGTGGTTCGCATTCCCCCCTTGCGCGAGCGCCGAAAGGATATTTCCGACCTGTCGAACGCCATTCTCGACGAACTCTCCTCCCGCGTCGGAGGAGATCGAAGGACGCTCACCCCGGCGGCCGAGGAGTTTCTCTCCTCCGAGAAATGGTGGGGGAACGAGGCGCAGCTTGAACTCTCTCTCTGGCGCGCCTATCTCCTGACCGACGGGAGAACCATCTCGGTGGACGATCTGCAGCCTTCCGGCGAGAGCCACCGGGTGAGTGATATCGAGGACTTTTTCCGGGATCGCCTGTCCTCGGCGGTGGCCTGTCTCCGCGACGGACAGGAAAGTGACTTTTACTCGCACACCATCCGAAGCGTTGAAAAGCCCCTTCTCGAGCTTGTGCTTCATGAAAGCGGAGGGAACCAGCTCAAGGCCGCCCGCCTTCTCGGGATGAACCGGAACACCCTTCGCCGAAGGCTGAGCGAGCTCGGTCTCGTACGCCGCGTGCCAGGGCGCTCACGCTCTCGGGAAAGGTAAGCTGGGTTGCCCCAAGACCCTCCCCCTCTCGCCGCGATTATTCTCGCGGCCGGCCAGGGGAAACGAATGAACTCCCCTCTCGCGAAGGTGCTTCACCCCCTTGCCGGAAGGCCTCTCGTTCACCATGTGGTCGCTTCGGCCCGGCGCGCCGGCGCGGGGCCCATCGCTATCGTGGTGGGCCATCAGGCCGAAGCCGTGCGCGCCTCGTTTGGCGGGGACGAGGCGGACCTCGTTTTTGTCCATCAGGCCGAGCGGCTCGGGACCGGTCATGCGACCTCGGTCGGGCTCTCGGCGCTCGAGAATCAATCGGGGGACGTTCTGGTTCTCTGCGGAGATGTTCCCCTTTTGCGCCCGGAGACGCTTGGCGAGTTGATTCGCCGGCACCGATCCGAGGCGGCGGCGGTGACCGTTTTGACGGCGATCATGGGCGATCCCTCCGGCTACGGGCGGGTACTGCGCGAGCGGGGCGCCCGGGGCCGGGTGGCGGCGATAGTCGAGGACGCCGATGCGACGGAGACCGAGCGCGCCATCCCCGAAATCAACTCGGGGGCCTATATTTTCGCCCTCGATTTTCTCGCCCGCGCTATCCTCCGCCTTCAGGCCGAAAACCGCCAAGGGGAGTACTATTTGACCGATGTGGTGGCGATGGCGGCGGCCGAAAACCGCCCGGCGGAGGCGTTTCCGGCGCCCATCCCCGAGGAGGTGAGCGGGATCAACAACCCCGCCGATCTCTCGCGTGCGGAGGCCTATTTCGCCGCCAGGGAGATGGAAGGCCCTTAGGCTCCAAAAATCAATGAGATTTGCTATAATCACCCCAAATTGATCGCCCGCAGGTTTGGCCCTCGTTTCCGGAGGTTTTTCCGACCCTCCCAAGGAATTAAGTGTGAGAGCATTGGTTCTGGCTGCTGGACGCGGCACCGGCCTCTACCCCTTCACGGATACGCGGCCAAAAGCCATGCTGCCGGTGGCCGGGGAGAAACTCCTCGATAGCGCCCTTGAGAAGCTTCGCGCCGCGGGGGTGACGGACGTCGTGATGGTTGTGGGCCACTGCGCCGACAAAATCATTAACTATTTTTCGGGCGGCGCGGCTCACGGGATGACGATTCAGTATGTCCGCCAGAACGATCCCACCGATATTCGGGACGCGATCAGACGCTCGCGAGACTATTTTCAACCGGGCGAAGGGTTTCTGCTCGTCTATGCCGATGTCTTGACCTCCGGGAACATCTACCGCCACGTCATCCAGACCTTCGGCTCCTTCAATCAGCCGGTGGCCGCGATCTGCCACACCCCCCAAGCCCAAAATTTCGGGACCGTCTATCTCGATGCCGACATGCGCATCACCCGCCTGGTCGAGAAACCCAGCCAAAAGGAAGTGGGGAACTATGTTCTTGCAGGTGTTTTTGTGATGCCCTATAAACTCTTCGATCTTCTCGAAGGCCAAGAGATGGTCGAATCCTTCAACGAGATTATCTCCTCGACGGGCCTGCGGTCGGCCATCTGGGAGGAGCCCTGGCTGGACGCCCAGCGGCCGTGGGATCTGCTCAAGGGAAATCAGATGGTGATGCGCACATGGACGGGGGCGCGCGTCAGCGGGACCGTCCAGCTCCGGGGGGCGGTTCAGTTCCGGGGCCCGGTGTGGATCGAGTCCGAAGTCGTCATCGAATCGGGCGCCTCGATTTTTGGACCCTGTTTTATCGGGAAGGGCTCCTTTCTCGGAAACGGCGTATTGGTCAGGCCCAATACCTCCATCGGAGCTGGTTGCACCATCGGGTTTGGGGTGGAGTTGAAAAATTGCGTGCTGCTCGACAAGGTTCAGGTGGGCCGCCTCTCCTACATTGGCGACAGCGTCGTCGGCGAGGGCGCATACATCGGGTCGGGGACGCTGACCGTGAACCATAATCTGGATCGGACTGAAATTGTTCTGCCCCTCAAGGACGGCATGGTGAATTCCGGATCGGACAAGCTGGGCGCTTTCGTCGGGGACGGCGCCCATGTGGGGGCGTCGAATACGTTGGCGGCGGGGGCGGTCATCGCGCCGGACCAGGTGGTCCCGCACCGCTACACCTATCCGGGGGGAGGAGACTGATATGTGCGGCATCGCCGGCATGGTGGCTTCCTCGAACGTGGCGCGGAAGCTTTTCAGTTCAATCGCCGCCCTCGAGTACAGGGGGTACGACTCCTGCGGGATGGCCGTACAGGCGAACGGCCACATCGATGTGCGAAAAAACGTGGGCACGGTCGAAAAGGTCAATCAGAACGAAAGGCTGACCGACATGAAAGGCCTCGCCGGAATCGCTCATACCCGGTGGGCGACGCACGGAGGGGTGACGCGGGAGAACGCCCACCCCCACATGGACACCGAGGGCCGCGTCGCGGTCGTCCATAACGGGATCATCTCGAACTACCGTCAGATCAGGGACCGGCTCCGGGCGTCGGGGGTCGTTTTCGTTTCCGAGACCGATTCCGAGGTTATCGCCCACCTGATAGGCCAGTATCTTGATCGATTCGGGGAGGATGTGGAGGCTGCCTTCGTTTCCGCCTTGGGGGAAATGGAGGGCACTTTTTCCCTGGCCGTCCTTTCGACGAAGGCCTCGGGCTATATCTACTGCGCCAAGAGAGAAAGCCCTCTCATCATCGGACTGGGCGACGATGCGAATTACATCGGGTCGGATTTCAACGCCTTCATCGAGTTCACTCGCCAGGCCGTCATCATGGATGACGGCGAGTACGCCATCGTCTCCCGGCAGGGATACGTCGTTAAGGAGCTACTCAGCCAGGATGTTGTGAATAAGGCGGTCACCGAAATCGAGTGGGATGTGGAAATGTCCCGCCGCGGCGGCTACCCGCACTACATGCTCAAGGAGATATACGACCAGCCCGCCACGATTCAGGCGGCGCTGAACATCCCCCGGGAGGGATTGGAGCCGCTCGCCCGGATGATCCACGAATCTCGCCAGTGTTTTCTGGGCGGAGTGGGGACGACATATTATATCGCCGCGATGGGGCAGTATTTCTTCTCGAAATTCGCTGGGAGTTATCTCTCAGCCATCAGCACCGACGAATTTCCGCTTCTGGCCGAAGCCGGGCCGGAGGATTGCCTGATAGCGATCAGCCAGTCGGGGGAGACATACGACACCCTCACTGCTGTCCGCCACGCCAAGGCCGGAGGGGCAAGAACGGGCGCCATCGTCAACGTGATGGGGTCGAGTCTGGTTCGGGCGGTGGATGTGCCCATTCTCCAGGGTTCGGGCCCTGAAATATGCGTCATCAGCACCAAGGCCGCGATGAGCCAGGCCGCCGTTCTCTTGCTGACCGCTCTCGAACTCGGAAAAATCGCGGGGCGAGTCGGGGAGGCCGATGTCCTGCGGTACCGGGACGAGGTGTCTTCCCTATCGGTTGTGCTCTCGGACACGCTGAACGAGAGATCGGGTTTTTTGCACACCGCCGCGAGCCAACATCAGAACATGAAAAATTGGCTCTACCTGGGGCGGGGAGTGTATTACCCGGTCGCCTTAGAGTGCGCCCTCAAGATGAAGGAGGTGACCTACCTCCACGCCGAGGGGATGAGCGCCGGATTTCTCAAGCATGGAACGATCTCCCTCATCGACGAAAATATGCACACCATCGTCCTCATGCCTACTCCGGAGGAGGAGGAGATCCACTCTCTGACGCGGAGCAGCGCCGAGGAGGTCCGTGCCCGGGGGGGCTTCGTCCTCGGGTTCCGTTTCGAGGGCGACGAAGGGGTGGAGGGTCTCTTCAGCGAGGAGATAGTTCTTCCGCGAGTCTCCTCGGTTCTCGCGCCATTTATTCACCTGGTTGCGGGCCAGCTCCTCGCCTATTTCCTCGCTGTCCAACTCAAGCGGGATGTCGATCGCCCGCGCGCCCTGGCCAAATCGGTCACCGTCGCTTAGAGGTTGGCGGCCATTCCCGTTATGTCAGAACCCCGTCTTCAGGGAACCGACGGTGTGCGCGGGTTGGCGGCCGCCGCCGATCATCCGCTGGCCAGCGGGATGGACCCACGAAAAGCCTATCTCGAACGCGGGGTGTTCACCGAGGAGTTCGCCGAACTCTACGCCTTCGCCGCGGCGAAGTGGCTTCTCGAAAGCGCATCCGAGGGCATTATTTCACCGAATGCAATCGTGGTGGCCTGGGACCCACGTGACACTGAAGGGCGGTTCTATGGGGCGATTGTCCGCGCTGTCGTCCGCGCGGGGGCGCACGCGCTGGTGACGGGTGTTTTGCCGACGCCGGCGGCGGCGGTGTATATGGCCTCGGTGGGTGCGGCGGGCGCCGTTGTTTTAACCGCTTCGCATAATCCCGCCGATCAAAACGGGATAAAGATTTTTTTGGGTCTGGGGGCGATGAAACCCCTGCCGGCGGACGATGAAGCCCTGAGCGCCCGGGTTTGGGAGACGGCCCGGGAGGAAACTGCATCGGCCGCCGGGGCGGGGGAGTGTTCCGACACAGCCGCCGAGGCGAGGGCGGTATACTCGGATTATATCCGCCAGCTTCCGAACTGCTGGCTGGGCGGAGCGGATATTGAGGGGTGGGACCTCTCGCTGGATACGGCCGGTGGGGCTTGGAGCGGGTTTGCTCTTGAAATTTTGGATGAACTCGTGCCGGGCTGCGCCGCCGAGGCGGGTTATTATGCGAATGGCCGCGTTAATGAGGGTGGCGGTGTCGTCGCACTTGAGGGCAGGTCAGAGGTCGGGGGCAGCGAGGTGGAGGTCATCCGGGGCCACGCCGGGTTGCGCCGCCTTTTCGAGGCCGGCCGGGCAAGGGCCGCCGACCTTCGTGCGGGCCGGGGATTCGCGGTTTGCGGAGTGTTCGACGCCGACGGAGATCGCGCCTATACATTGGTATACGATCCTTTTGATGACTCGGCCCACGTCTTGGGGGGTGATGAGGCGATCGTCCTTCAGGCTCGATTCTTAAAAGCCGAGGAGGAGCTTCCGGCGGGCGCCGTGGCGGCTGTGACCATCGAGAGCGATGTGGGCGCGGCCACCGCGCTATCGGAGCTGGGCCTTGATGTCCGGTTCTTGCCGGTGGGCGACAAGTGGATACTTCATGCGGCCTCGGATCCGGCGGACATTTTCGCCCTGGGAGGCGAGGAGTCGGGCCATACGATTGTCCCCGGCAGACTTTCCGATGCCTATGGCGCCTCGCGTCTTTTGGCGGTGGGCGACGGGTTTAAGAGTTTTTTGAACACCTGTGCCTCGATTCACAGGCTTTCGCAGGGTAAGGAGTCCCAAAAAGTCTACGCTGAGTTGGCCGAGCCTTTTCCCCGTGGTTTCAAGAAAACGCTATACGGCTTTCATGTGGATCGAAGATTGTTTTCACCTCGGACGAAGGCCTGGGAGGCGGCACGGACCGCCCTCGAGGCGGCGGCGCGCGGATTTTTCGCTGGCGTGGTTTCGCGTTGGGCGCCTCTCGATGATGACCCTTCGGTCCTTTACCTTGCGCTGGAAGAGCCTGGAGGTTGTCCCCGCGCTTCTATTTTTGTGCGCAATTCGGGAACGGAGCGTAAGACGGGGGTTACTCTTCGCGGCCCGATGGAGTGGAAAGCCCAGCTTCTTTCGGCGGGCGAGGCGGTGGTTCGCGAAATATTGATTCACATAAAGGACAGGAGCGACCCCAATACCCTGGCGGAGGAGGCGGCTCTCCGAGGGTTGGAGGGCGGGCCGGTCTCCACCGAGGCGTTTGAGGATATGCTCGAAAAAATCCCCGAGAGCGAACTTGGATCGGAGATAAGCCCCGGCAGGATCCGCAAGGAAGCCATACGGGGCGGGTTGGTGTCCTCCGAGGGCGGCCGGCTGGCCTTGACCGGGCTGGGCCGCTGGTATTTGGAAAATGGGAAATGAAAATGATATCTCCAAACGATTATTTTCCACGCCTCGATTCATTTAATTATTCCGCGCTTTTCTCGGGGCTGGGCCATGTATGGGATGCCGTCGGCGCGCTGGAGGAGTATATCCGGTCGGTGCTTGAGGAGGCGGAGGCGCCGGAAGGAGCAGAGGGCGATCTAAAGGGATTGCGTCTGGAGGAGGGGTTGATTTCGAGTGAAGGGCTTTTTGTGGCCCCGAAGACCTTCATGAACGGGAGCGCGGGAGTTCTGATCGAAAAGGGGGTTCGCATCGAGCCGGGGGTCGTGATAAAGGGGCCGACGGTTTTGTGTGAGGGAGCCGAGCTCCGGCATGGCGCCTATCTCAGGGGGAGTTGTTTGATCGGCCCGGACGCCGTTGTGGGCCATGCCACCGAGGTCAAGAACTCCTTGTTTTTAAATCACGCGGAAGCCGGCCATTTCGCTTATGTGGGCGACAGCCTCCTCGGCTCGGATTCGAATCTTGGCGCGGGAACGAAGCTCGCCAACCTGCAATTTCGTAGTGAAAAAGAGAAACGAGATCGAGATTTTCGCCCTATTAATATCCGGATCGACGGCGAGCCGATTGATACCGGTCTTCGTAAATTCGGCGCCGTAATCGGAGAGCACTGCGAGGTGGGCTGTAACGTGGTTACCTCTCCGGGCACACTGCTGGGGCCCGGTTGCTGGGTGGTGCCCAACACGACGGTTCCCAAAGGGGCCTATCCGGCCCGCTCCATGATTAAGGCGGCAGGGGGAAAACTGACGGCGTCCCCCCGAAAATCATGAATCAGCCCGAATCTTTTCCCGAAGCGCCTCCCGCATATCTCGACGACCTGAATCCCCAACAACTCGAAGCAGTCACCGCTTCGCCGGGGCCCGCCCTTGTCCTTGCAGGGGCCGGTTCCGGAAAAACCCGTGTTATCGTCCGGCGAATTATCCATCTTCTCTCCCAGGGAACTCCGGCCTCCGGTGTTCTTGCTCTTACTTTTACGAATAAGGCGGCCGGTGAAATGAAAGCGCGTCTATCGAGCGCCCTCGGCGCCGCCTTGAGAGGCCTTTGGGTGGGGACGTTTCACGCCACCGGGGCTCGAATTCTCAGAGCTGAAAGGGATTTGGCGGATGCCCCCCCTGATTTTACCGTGATGAGCCGGGGCGAGTGCCTCACGCTTATCAAAAGGGTGATGAAAAAAGAGGGAATCAACCCTGAGCGCTATCCACCGAGGGATATTCTTGAGCGAATCGGCCGCATGAAAACGGCACGAACGCCGGGAGGGAAAGAGCCGGGTGGAGAGCCCTTTGCCCATAGTGTCGAGGCGGTGGCAGGCCGCCTGGCAAAACCGTATGAGAAAATCCTCCGCGCTTCGGGAGGCCTCGATTTTGACGACTTGCTCGCCTTGCCGCTAAGGCTGTTTCGGAGACATCCGGATGTTCTCGCCCGCTACCACGAACAATTCACTGAAATTCTCGTGGATGAGTATCAGGACACCAATGCGGTTCAGAATCAAATGGTTCGTTTGATGTCGGGTATAAACAATCGCGTATTCGCAGTGGGCGATGACGATCAGAGTATCTACCGGTGGCGCGGAGCCGTGGTGGAAAATATCCACCGGTTCGAGACGGAGTTTCAGGGAGCGCGGATATATCGGCTCGAGGAGAACTACCGGTGCTCTGGGAGAATTCTATCCGCCGCCGCCGGTGTTATGCGTCAGGCAAATGGCCGGCGGAAGAAGCGCCTTTTCACGAACAATCCCACCGGCGAACCAGTGGTCTACTTTTCGGGGGCGGACCCGCAGGTGGAGGCGCAGATGATCTTTCAGCGAATGGCGAAAGCCGGAGCGGGGGACACTTATCCTTGGGGCGAGGTGGCTGTCTTTTACCGGACGAACACCCAGTCGCGCGCCCTTGAAGAAGAGGCCCGCCACAGGAAGATTCCCTATCAGGTGGTGAAGGGACAGCGTTTCTATGATCGCACCGAAGTGCAGGACCTCTCGGCCTACCTTCGTGTCGTCGCGAACCCGGATGATGCCGCCGCTTTTACCCGAATTATCAACCGGCCTTCGCGGGGTTTGGGTCCCGCGAAACTCTATGCGATTGCCGGCGGTGAAGAGGATTCCCTCATTTCGTTGGAAATGGCCCGGAATGCGTTGGCTGGTGGACTTTTGACGGGTTCGGCCGGAGGCGCTCTCGAAAAGTTGACCGGTTTGATCCGGGAACTTTCCATATCCCGCCTTGGGCCCAGTGCCATGCTTGCTGAGATTATCGAACGGACTGGCTACCGGCACTGGTTGGAGGAGACTTCTCGAAACAGCACCTCGTTAGAGCGGCGGCTCGCGGCCGACCGTGGCATCGAGGGCATGGGCGAGTTTGCCGCCACTGCAATCGCGTTCGAAGAACGGATTAAAGAGGAGGAAGGACACGATGGTGACGAGCCCGAGGTGATGACACGGTTTATCGAGGAAATTGTTCTTTCTAGCGAGGCGGACGGGATGGAGGATGAGGAGAATCGTCTTTCGATGATGACCCTCCATTCGGCCAAGGGGCTTGAGTTTCGTGCGGTGGCAGTAGTAGGGGTTTCGGATGGCCTCATCCCCCATGGACGCTCAATCGACGATCCTGAGGCCATGGAGGAGGAGCGGCGTCTTCTCTATGTGGGAATGACCCGGGCGAAAGAGATTTTAATGCTCTCATGGGCAATGGAGCGTCGGCCCGATAGCGGCTCTGGAAGCTGGGAAGCCCGGCCCAGCCGATTTTTATCCTCCTTGGATGATGACCTGATTCCCCTCGATGCGCCCCGGCCACCGGATTCGTCGGGCGAGCGCAGATTTGGGAGCAGAAGAGGACAGGGCCGGGGCTTGGCTCGTTCCCTTAAAAAGGAACAAGGTGAATCGAAAGTGCCCTCGATAGCATTGGGACCATTTGCGCCTGGAGCCCAGGTGGTTCATTCAAAATTCGGCGAAGGCCGAATTAAATCACGGAGCGGCACCGGGGATCGGGCAATTGTAACCATTGAGTTCAAGCAGGTGGGAACAAAGAAACTTGTTCTCAAGCATGCTCACTTGTCCCCATTGAGCAGTGGACCCGTGCGAGATGGCGTTGACTGCGGAGAAACCCCAAAGGTATAACCGCTTTGGGAGGTAAACAGGATGGCGATTTCACGCGCTGATGTGCTCCATGTATCACGGCTTGCCCGGCTGCAGCTCAATGAGGGCGAGATCGAGAAGTTAACTTCGCAGCTTGGAAGTATTCTCGAATACATCTCGATCCTGAATGAGCTCGATACAGAGGATGTCCCTCCCACGGCGCATGTCCTCGAAATTACAAACGTATTCAGGGACGATGTTGTTAGCGCCTCTCCCATTGAAGGGATGGAGCAGATGGCTCCCGACTTTTCCGCGGGTCATTTCCGCGTCCCGAAAGTTATTGAATAGAGCCGTATTTCGAGCGGGCAATGGCCTACAACTCACTCCTACAATTTGTTTCCGATTTGGATCGTGCCGGGGAACTGCGTCGGATATCAGCTCCAGTAAACATTGAACTGGAAATTACCGAAATCGCCGACCGTTGTGTAAAGGCGGATGGGCCCGCCCTTCTTTTTGAAAATCCTGTCGCCCCCGGAGGCGAGCGGTACGATATACCGGTTTTGATTAACGCCTATGCGTCTGATAGGCGGATTTCCATGGCCCTTGGCATTGAGAGCCTCGAGGCGGTCGCGGGAGAGGTTGCCGAACTTCTCGAAATTAAGCCTCCCGAGGGTATTGTTGAAAAAGTGAAAATGCTGCCCAAGTTGGCGCGTCTTGCCTCGTTTTCTCCCAAATCGGTAACCTCGGCCCTCTGCCAGGAAATCGTCGAGACGAACAATCCCAATTTATTTGCTCTCCCTGCTATTAAGTGTTGGCCCGAGGACGGTGGGCGCTACATTACACTGCCGCATGTGTACTCGCGAAACCCCCGGACAGGTCGGCGTAATGTCGGGATGTATCGTGTTCAAATTTTCGATTCGGTGACGGCGGGGATGCATATGCACCTCCATCATGACGGTGCGCAAAATTTTCGGGAAAGCACGGGAAGAGGGCAGCGAATGGAAATGGCCGTAGCCCTCGGCGGAGATCCTGTTTATGCCTATGCGGCGAGTGCCCCACTGCCGCCGGGGATTGACGAGTTGACGCTGGCGGGTTTTCTCAGAAAAAGAAGCGTCAACTTAACAAAGTGCAAGTCGGTTGATGTAGAGGTTCCTGCGGACTCGGATATCGTGATTGAAGGTTATCTTGAACCGGGGGAACTGCGCGAAGAGGGGCCTTTCGGCGATCACACAGGTTGGTATTCCCTTGCGGACGATTATCCGGTTTTTCATGTGACGGCGATTACTCGTCAGAGGGAGGCAATCTATCCGACGACCGTCGTTGGAAAACCGCCCATGGAGGATTATTGGCTGGGTGGGGCGACGGGGCGGATTTTTCTGCCGTTGATGAAGATGCAACTGCCTGAAATCGCAGACGTGCATATGCCCGCCGAAGGCGTATTTCACAACATGGTAATCGTCTCGATTCGAAAGGCGTATCCATATCATGCTCGGAAAGTGATGTTCGCGTTGTGGGGGATGGGCCAGATGTCGCTCGCCAAATGCATTGTGATTGTCGACGAGGATGTGAACGTTCATGATACCAGCGAGGTCGCCTGGAAAGTATTAGGCAGCATTGACCCCCAGCGGGATTTTGTTTTTGTGGACGGCCCCGTGGACGCTCTGGAACATGCCTCGGCGCGTCCTCATATCGGCTCCAAGGTAGGGATTGACGGAACGAAAAAATGGTCGAATGAGGGCTATGAACGTGAATGGCCGGGTGAAATTGTGATGAGCGACAATATTCGTGAAATGGTTGTCAAGGAATTTGCACGAGATAATAAATTCCAAGTAACAAATCTTCGG
>PVBE010247853.1_pt1 | contig 32350 bp, 31 predicted proteins | sample 1631181 | NCBI WGS metagenome assembly PVBE01 (sample SAMN08397723, study PRJNA350692) | Marine metagenome, whole genome shotgun sequencing project. | isolation source: water | place: Pacific Ocean | collected 2012-04
GCAAGTTTAAGAGGTGCTGGAGCAAGAGTATGTGTAACAGAGATAGATCCTATAAATGCTCTTCAAGCTGCAATGGAAGGTTATGAAGTAGTGACTATGGACGAAGCCTGTTCATTTGGTGATATTTTTGTAACAGCAACGGGCAATACTGATGTAATTACTATTGAGCATATGCGTAAAATGCGAGATAGAGCAATAGTTTGTAATATAGGTCATTTTGATAATGAAATAGAAACTGAAGCATTAAAAAATTATAAATCTCAAGAAATTAAACCCCAAGTAGATGAAATTGAATTTCCTGACGGAAAAAAAATAATATTATTATCTGAAGGAAGATTAGTGAACCTCGGTAATGCAACGGGTCATCCTAGTTTTGTAATGAGTGCGTCATTTACTAATCAAGTAATGGCTCAAATAGAATTATGGGAAAATCATAATAAATATGAAAATAAAGTTTATGTTCTTCCAAAACACTTAGATGAAAAAGTAGCTTTTTTACATCTAAAAAAGGTTGGTGCCAAATTAACTAAGTTAAACGAAAAGCAAGCAGATTACATAGGAGTAAAAAAAGAAGGACCATTTAAAGATGATTCATATAGATATTAAATTAATGTACAATTATGAATGAGTGAAGAATGAAAAGATCATATTTATTTACTAGTGAATCTGTATCAGAAGGTCATCCAGATAAAGTTTGTGATAGAATCTCTGATATGGTGGTTGATTCTTATCTTTTAAAAGATTCTTTATCACGCGTAGCATGTGAGACACTTACTACAACCAATAGGGTTGTATTAGCAGGAGAAATAAGAGGTCCATCAATTGATAAAGAAGAAATAATTTCTAAAGTTCGCTCTTGCATTAAAGATATTGGATATGAACAAACTGGTTTTCATTGGCAAAACTGCAACATTGTAAGTCATCTTCACGAACAGTCTTCTGATATTGCAATTGGAGTTGATTCTGGAGAAAATAAAGATGAAGGTGCTGGTGATCAAGGTATTATGTTTGGATATGCATGTAGAGATACTAAAGAATTAATGCCAGCCCCAATACATTTTTCTCACCAAATTTTATTGAAAATGGCAGAAGCTAGAAAAGCTGGAAAAGCAAACGAATTAGAACCAGATTCAAAAAGTCAAATTACAATGCTATATGAAAATGGCAAACCTTTAAAAATAACTTCTATTGTTGTGTCAACACAGCATAAAAACGGTTTATCTCCTGGACAGATTAAAGAAGTTATTAAACCCCTTGTTGAAAATTGTATACCTGAAAAATTAATTAGCGATTTAAAAGATGAAGAGTTTTATGTTAATCCAACGGGAAATTTTGTTATAGGAGGTCCTGATGGAGATTCTGGTTTAACTGGAAGAAAAATCATTGTCGATACTTATGGTGGCGCAGCACCTCACGGTGGTGGTGCTTTTTCAGGAAAAGATCCTTCGAAAGTTGATAGATCAGCTGCTTATGCAGCTAGATACCTTGCAAAAAATATTGTTGCCTCCGGTTTGTCTGATGAATGCACTATCCAATTATCATATGCTATTGGTGTATCTAAACCATTATCGATTTACATAAATACTAACGGAACAAATCAAGTAGATGAATTAAAAATAGAAAAAATCATACCTGAATTATTTGATTTAAGTCCACGGGGTATTAGAGAGCATTTGAAATTAAGCAATCCAATTTATGAACCAACAGCTGCATACGGACATTTTGGCAGAATACCAAGCGATAAAGGACATTTTACTTGGGAAAAATTAAATCTTGTAGAAGATTTAAAAAAATCTTTTTAGATAAAATTTGTTTAATTTATTAAAAACAAAGACGAGTTTAAAACAGTTAGAAATAATAGCAAAAAAACTTGCTAACAAAAGTTTAATTGGTGATATTTATTTATTGAGTGGCGAATTGGGTTCTGGAAAAACAACATTTGTTCGTTTTTTTATTAATTCGATATTCGATCGCAATCTAACTAAAAGGCCTGATTCAATTAAAAGTCCTTCATTTCCAATATTAATTAATTATCCTATAAAAAATTTTGAAGTATTTCATTATGATTTGTATAGATTAAAAAAGGAAAATGAGATTCAAGAATTGAATATTTTTGAAAATTTAAAAGAAAATATAACTCTTATAGAATGGCCAGAAATGATTACTAAGAACCTGCAAATAGATAATTATTATTTATTAAATTTTAAAATTGTTAATTCCAGTCAACGGATAATAAAAATAACACATACTCATAATAAACATTTTGATAATGAATTTTGATATATTTGATAAAATTTCTTCAAAATATAAAGATTATAAATTTGAAAAGATCAAAAGCGGAGCGTCTAAGAAAATATTTTATAGAATTATAAAGGGTTCAAATTCATTGATTTGTTTAGATTTAAGTAATGAAAATAAAGAATATAAAAATTTTCTTAATGTGCATTCTTATTTATCAAAAGTAAATGTTTCAATACCAAATATTTATGAAAATGATGATGTTAATAATATTTTAATCTTAGAGGATTTTGGCAATCTACGATTTGATAAAATATTAAAAAATTATACTCTAAGAAACTTACTAGGTTATGCTGTAAAAACTTTGATAATCTTAAAAAATGATATTGATCATAATAATTTTCAAGATTTACCTGTTTATGATTACAATACTTTTAAATCTGAAATCTCTGAATTCTACGATTTTTATTATCCTTATGTTCACAATAAAGAAATATCTAAAGATCTTATTGAAGAATTTTATTGGTGTTGGGAAATATGCTTTAATTCAATAAATTTTGATTTTAATAATTTTGTCCATAAAGATTTTAATATTAATAATTTGATGTATTTATCTTCAAGAAAAGAACATCTTAGATGTGGTCTCTTAGATTTTCAAAGTGCTTTTTGGGGCGATAGTTGCTGGGATTTATTTTCACTATTAGAAGATTCAAGAATTTATTTTGACGATCAATTCAATGATCATTTTATTAAATTTTTTTATAAATCTACCAATCAAAATATCAAAATTAATGATTTTATAGAAAAATATTATGTGTTGAATTGCTCACGCCAAACTCGCTTACTAGGTAGGTGGGTAAAGTTATCAAAAGAATTAAATCAAAGTTTTTACTTAGGTTTTATTGAAACAACCAAAAAAAGATTAATTAAAGCAATAGAAAAAATAAATAGAAAAAACTTAAAATCAATTTATAATAAATTAATACCTGGACTTTCTAATGTTTAAGTCTTTTTCTGCCATGATTCTTGCTGCTGGTTATGGCAAAAGAATGTTACCTTTAACTAATAAAATACCCAAACCACTAATTAAAGTTAATAATATTTCTTTATTAAAAAATAATATTGATTTTTTATATAAAATTGGGTGTAAAAAAATAGTTATAAATACTCATTACAAACACAATCTGATTTCTGATTTTATTCAAAAAAATTACACTAATCATAATGTTAAAATATCTCATGAAAAAAATATTTTAGATACAGCTGGTGGAGTAAAAAAGGCAATGAAATTATTCGATGATGATAGTATTGTAGTAACAAATTGTGATATATTTTGGAAAAGAGAAAATGAGATAGATGTAACTAGTCTTATCAATAATTTTGATTCAAAAGAGGAATGCAGATTACTATTAGTTGAAAAAGAAAAAGCCCATGGTTTGATTAATAAAGTAGGAGATTTTTCCCTTAACAATAATCATGTTAAAAGATGGGAACTGAGAGATCAAATTCTATATTATTCAGGTTTTCAAATGATATCTTTGAATATATTGAATAATTTTACAATGAGAAAATTTTCTTTTAATGATGTATGGGACTTACAGATCAAAAAAAATTCATTATATGGAAATTTAATGTTTTCCAACCTCTATCATATAGGTGACAAAAGTGGCTTAAAAGCAGCAATTATTTCAAATACTTGAATATTATTCTAAATTGCTTATTCTTCTTAGCAAGGAACATTAAATGACTACAACACAAACATCGGATAGTAATTTTCAAAATGATGTAATAAAATCTAATTTACCAACAATTGTTGATTTTTGGGCTGAATGGTGCGGTCCATGTAAACAAATAGGCCCAATTCTTGAAGAAATTTCTGACGAAAAAAAAGATATGATTAATATTTATAAAATGAATATTGATAATAATCCTGAAATAGCAAATAAATACGGAGTTCGTGGAATACCGACCTTAATGTTTTTTAATGGGGGAAAACTTATTGATACTAAAGTTGGCAGCTTATCAAAATCTTTACTCAACGAGTGGATTGAAAGTAATTTAAATATATAATTTTCTTATTTTTCCTACTAAATAGAGTGAACCAGAAATAATTATTTCCTGAGGTTTTATATTATTTATTAATAAACTATTCGCTTCTTTAATATTTTTTTGTTCTACACACTCAATATTAAATGTTTTGCAAACTTTAGAAATTTGATCTGTTGAAAAAGAATTTTTTTCACCAGGTATTTTAACAGCTATGACACCAGAAATAATTTTTTTAATTATTAATAAATATTTTACTAAATCTTTATTGTTTAACATTCCAATTATCAACCATCTATTAATTATATTGTTTTTAAAATAATTTACTATTTCTTTAGAACCGGATACATTATGTGCGCCATCTAAATATACGGGAATATTTTCTAGATAACCTTTTTCGAGCCTTCCTGGCCAGATTGTTTTTTTTAAGCCATTATCAATTGATTTTTTTGAAATTTTATTTCCCATTTCTTTAATTTGTAAAATCGCCATTATTGCAGTTGTAGCATTTTCAATTTGATGTCTTCCTCTGAGACTGGGCTTGGTAAAATGAAAATCTTTACTTTTATAATTCAAACAAAATGATTTTTTATTTATTTTTGTTAATTTAAACTTTTCACCAAAAAATAGTTTAATATTTTTTAATTTTTTTATTCTTTTTTTTATCTCTTTTTTTACAATATTATTTTGTTTACTAATAATAACTTTACTTGATGGTTTAATTATCTTTAATTTTTCATTAGTTATTTTTTTTATAGTACTACCTAAAAATTCTTGATGATCTACACTAATTGGAGTGATTATATCAATCATACTTTTTTTAATTATATTTGTAGCATCTAATCTTCCCCCAAGTCCTGTTTCTAATATAACAAAATCAGCTTTCTCTTTTTCAAAAATGTAAAAAGCGGCAGCTGTTGTTATTTCAAAAAATGTTATTGGGTTATAAGCATTTATTTTTTTTATATATCTCAAAATATTTAGTAATTGTTGTTTTCCAATCTGATTATTTGATACAATATAACGTTCTTCAATTGATTTTAAGTGTGGAGATATATAGCAATGAACAAGATATTTGTTTTCTTGTAGAATATTACGAATATAACTAAGGATTGAGCCTTTGCCATTTGTGCCTGCTATATGAATTGTAGCCGGTAATTTTAGATGTGGATTCCCAAGCTTATCTAATAATAGCGACAATCTATTAAGAGATAAATCAATAAATTTTGGATGTAGCTTGACAAGTTGATCAAGCAACTTTTCAAGTTTTTGAGACATGTTTAATTATTGCAAATGTGATTTATAATATCTGAAATAGTTTTTTTTAATTCTTTTCGATGCACAACAATATCTATCATTCCATGATCTTGTAAATATTCAGCTTTTTGAAAATCCACTGGTAATTCTTCACGAATAGTATCTTGGATAACTCTTTTTCCAGCAAAACCAATAGTTGAACCTTTTTCAGCAATAGTAATATCGGCCAGCATTGCAAATGAAGCAGTAACACCACCAGTTGTGGGGTCAGTTAAGATTACTATATAGGGAATATTCTTATCATTTAATAACTCTATAGCAGCTACAGTCCTGGGCATTTGCATCAAACTGACTATCCCTTCTTGCATTCGAGCTCCTCCTGAACATGTAAATAATACATAAGGACATTTTTCAGAAGTTGCTTCTAAAGCACCTTTGACAATACCTCCTCCAACGGCCCTTCCCATTGAGCCTCCCATAAAATCAAAATTCATAAATCCAGCAATTATTTTATTATTATTAATTTTGGCTTTGCCTAAAATAAAAGCATCATTACGTTGTATTTTTTTCCTATACTCATTTAGTCTATCACTATATTTTTTTGTATCTTCAAAATTAAGAGGGTCATCTTCTATTTTATCTAGTTGCAATTCATGAAAGCTTTCTTTGCCAAAAATCATTTCAATTCTTTTTTCAACCGGCATTCTAAAATGATAATCACAAGAATTACAGATATGAAAATTTTCATACATATCTTTATGATGCATTATATTTCCGCAATTTGGACAATTTTGCCATAAATCGGCAGGAACATCATTACGTTTGCTGACGAAGGCCTTAAGTTTGGGTTTAACAAAATTTGTCAACCAGTTCATTCTACGATACCTTCTTTTAATTGTTTAACAAAATTTGCCACAAGAGTTATCATTTTCTCTTCATTATTTATATTATTTTCAATAATTTTCACAATTGATGAGCCAATAACAGCGCCGTCACTGATTTCACACACTTTCTTGACCTGTTCTCTATTTTTTATTCCAAATCCAGAGACAACAGGTAGCTTTGTTTTATTTTTTATATTAATTATAGATTGTTTTAACTCCTTCAAGTTTGCTGAATTCTGCCCTGTAACACCTGTTATAGTTACATAATATAAAAAACCTGAGGAATGTTTTAGAATTTTTTCAAGCCTTTCTGTATTAGTGGTGGGTGTTATCAATCGAATTAGATCTAAATCGGTAGATTTAATCGCAGATAATAATTCAGGATCTTCTTCTGGTTGTAAATCAACAATTATTAGTCCATCAACACCATTTTGTTGACATTCATAAACAAATTTTTCCACTTCATAATGAAATACAACATTATAATATCCCATAAGAATAATTGGTATTGTATCATTGGCATTTCTGAGATTCCTACAAATTGAAAAAATATGATCTAAATTTATGCCTTGTTTGATTGCCCTTAAATTTGATAGTTGAATTGTTGGTCCATCTGCCATTGGATCAGAAAAAGGCATTCCAATTTCAATTATATCTGTTCCGCTTTCAGCAATAGTTTTAATAATTTTTTTTGAAGTTTCAAAGTTAGGATCACCTCCGGTGATAAAAGTAACAAGTTTCTTTTTATTATCAGAAAAAGTTTTAATTATGCGGGAGCTCATTAGATATCAATATCAAGAGCTTTAGCAACAGTATAAATATCTTTATCTCCCCTTCCACACATATTCATAACAACAATTTCTTCAGAATTCATATCAGGAGCGATTTTTTTGAGCACTGCAAGAGCATGTGCGGGCTCAAGAGCAGGAATTATTCCCTCTAGTTTGCAGCAATAACTAAAAGCTTCTAAGGCCTCTTCATCGGTGGCGGACATATATTTAACTCTTTTTTCTTCAAATAAAAAAGAATGTTCAGGACCAATGCCTGGATAATCCAAACCTGCGGATATAGAGTGCGCTTCTTCAATTTGACCAGTTTTTGATTGTAATAAATATGTTTTATTACCATGAAGAACTCCAGGCTTACCCCCTGTTAAACTTGCGGCATGCTTACCTGATTCCAAACCCAAACCAGCAGCTTCTACAGCTAACATTTTGACTTCTGCATCATCTAAAAACTCCTGAAATAAACCAATAGCATTTGATCCTCCCCCAATACAGGCAACCAAAAGATCGGGTAATTTATTTTCTGCTTCTTGGATTTGTTTTCTAACTTCTTTTCCAATAACAGATTGAAAATCTCTTACCATTGATGGATAAGGGTGTGGGCCAGCTACCGTGCCTATGATATAAAAAGTATTATCAACATTTGTTACCCAGTCTCTAAGAGCTTCATTCATAGCATCCTTTAGTGACTTTGATCCACTTGTTACACTTCTAATTTCTGCTCCAAGCAATTTCATTCTAAATACATTAGGCGACTGTCTTTCAATATCTTTTTCACCCATATAGATTATACAAGGAAGGTTAAAAAGAGCACATACCGTTGCTGTTGCTACCCCATGTTGACCAGCACCTGTTTCTGCAATTATTCTTTTTTTACCCATTTTTTTTGCAAGGAGAATCTGTCCAATACAGTTGTTGATTTTATGAGCTCCAGTATGATTTAATTCATCTCTTTTAAAATAAACTTTAGGACCTTTCAGGTCTTCAGTTATTCTTTCAGCAAAAAAAAGAGGACTTGGTCTACCAACAAATTTTTCTAGATAATAATCAAATTCTTTTTTAAACGAACTGTCTTTTTTGATATTATTATATTCTTTCTCAACTTCCATAATTAAGGGCATTAACGTCTCAGCTACGTATCTTCCACCAAATTTACCAAAATAACCTTTTTCATCTGGCCATTGAGAATAAGAATTTTTGTTACGCATTTAAGATTTTCAATAAAGCATTAATTTTGTGAGAACTTTTTATTCCTGGCTTCTCTTCTACACCTGATGAAATATCAATTCCATAAGGAATTAGTTTCTTATCAATTTGTCCAATATTGCCTATATTTATTCCTCCCGAAATAAACCATGGTTTACTTATTGTGATATTTTGAAGTAACGACCAATCAAACCTTTTTGCATTTCCTCCAGGCAATTCATTAATTATTGGTTTATAATCAAATAAAAAATAATCTGATAATTGCAAATCGTCCATTTTTTTTAAATCATCCTTATTATTAATTCCAATGCTCTTAATTATTTTTAGGTCAAATTCTTTTTTTAATTGATTAATATAATCATTGTCTTCATTTCCATGAAGCTGGATATGTTTCAAACATGTTTTTTCTATAATTTTCTTAATTTCGTTAAGAGGTTTGTCAACAAAAACCCCAACAGGAATTATTTTTTTATTATAAACATAATTGATTATTTTTTTAGCAAGTTCTAGATTAACGAATCTCGGACTTTTTTCATAAAAAATTAGGCCACAATATTCTATGCCATTATTGATGCAACAATTAATAATTTTTATTTCATTAATTCCGCAAATTTTTATTTTAGATTTATTCAATTGAAGAATTAATAGATTTTATCTCTAATAATGGATTTGTTGATTGAGTAATTGGTCTTCCAATTACTAAATAATTAGCCCCCAAATTAACAGCTTTTTTTGGAGACATAAATCTTTTTTGATCATCATTTTTATTATAATTTTCTGGTCGTATACCGGGAGTAACAATGATTAGCTTTCCAGATGATATTTTTTTTACTAATTCTATTTCTAGAGGGCTGCAGACAACACCATCTAATTTATTTTCTAAAGCATTTTTTACAAATTTACCTACAAGATTAGTAATATTTTTTTCACTGTAGTATTTTTCAGCTTGTGCACTATCAATGCTAGTTAAAATCGACACACCCAAAACTTTAACATTTTTTTTGCTCAAACCTGTAATTTTTTGCATTTCATCGCCGCCAGTTATATGTATTGTCGTAAAATATGGACTAAGATTGGCAATAGCTTCGATTCCGTTTTTTATAGTATTTGGTATATCATGCAATTTTAAATCTAAAAAAATATTTACCTTTTTATTTTTTATTTGATTATATCCATCAAGACCAAAATTTAAAAAAAAGTCGTAACCTATCTTGAAAGCAAAAACTTGATTTTTTATTTCATCAACGAGATATCTTGAGTCATATAAATTGATATTATCTAAAGCAACAATGATTTTTTTATCATTCATTATTGAAATGAATATCTTTGTTAATTCTTTGATGAAGAATTTTTCCTATTTTGAAATGAATTTTATTAGTTGCAACTTTAAAAATTTTTTCATTTGTTTTTGGATTCCTAACATATTTTTCCTTATTTATTTTTTTACTGAATGTTCCAAAATTTCTAATTTCAATATTTTGATTGTCCTGCAAGGCTAATAAAATTTTTTTAAAAAAAAGATCAACTATATTTTCTACATCACTTAATCCCAAGGAAGTATATTTATTCTGTATTTTAAGTATTAACTCAGATCTTAACATTAGCTAGATTTTTTTTTAAGCGCATCACTAAAAATACCACCTAAAGACGCTCCTGAATTCTTTGATCCATATTTGCTGAGTAATTTTTTTTCTTCATCAATTTCAATATCTTTAATTGATAAGTTAATTTTTTTTAATTTTTCGTTAAATGACATTATCATAGAGTCAACCGTTTCATTAACAGCAAATCTATCAATTTTTTGTTCTAATTCATCTTTTGCTAAATCTGTTTTTTTTATAAAACCGTTGACATTATTAGTAATATTAACAGTTAATCCTTTTTCATTTATTGAAATTATTTTGCCAGAAACAATCGATTTTACTGGTTTTTTTAATATAAAATCTAAAATTGGATTGTTGATTAAGTGTTTTATACTTAAACTAATTCTTTCTTTATCTATATTTATATCTAATATTTTTACTGAAACTTTTTCTCCTTTTTTATAATTACTTAATATAGATGAGCATTTTGATTCATCCCAATCTAAATCGGAAATATGCACCATTCCATCTATTTCATCATAAACTTTAACAAATATACCAAAATCAACAATGTTAACTATTTCTGTATCAATAATGTCGTTAACATTAAATTTTTCTTTAATATTGAACCATGGATTTTCTTTAAGTCTTTTTAGACTGCAGTTAAGTCTCCTTTTTTCTGAATCGATTTCAAGAACTTTTACTTTTATTTTATCTTTAATTTGAAAAATTTTAGAAGGATGGGGAGGTTTTTTTAACCAACTAAGTTCCGTTATTTGAACAAATCCATCAAAATCATTTATAGAAAGAAATATACCTTGATCATTAATTCCAGAAACTTCACCATCATAATTTTTTTCGATTTCAAAATATTTATCAACATTAGTCCATGGATCTTCACCTAATTGTTTTATACCTAAACTTAATCTTGTTATTTCTTCATCGTATTTTAAAACTTTAACTTTAACTTGGTTCCCAACTTTTAATAAATCAGACGGATGATTTATTTTTCTCCACGCAATATCTGTAATATGTACTAAACCATCAATACCGCCCAAATCAATAAACGCACCATAGTCAGTAATGTTTTTAATTCTTCCTTCTAAAACTGATCCTTCTTTAATGTTGGTTAATAGTTTTTCTCTTTGTTTTTTTATTTCATTATCAGATATTGCTTTTCTAGAAACAACAATGTTGCCTCTATATTTGTCCATTTTTAAAATCATTAACTCCAAAGGCTTATCTATAAGTTCCTTAGTATCAGCTATGATTTGTCTATTGTCTATTTGACTCCCAGGAAGAAAAGCTGTAACGCCATCTAAATTAACACTCATACCTCCTTTAACTTTATTATAAGGGGTTCCTGTTACAGTTTTATTATTATCAAAACTATCTTGTAAACTATTCCAAACAGATTGTTTTAAAGCTTTTTCATACGATAACTTAGTTTCACCGTTAGCACCATCAAGTTTATCAACAAAAACTTTAACAGAATCACCAATATTAATCTCAGGATTTTTTCCCGGTTTTGCAAATTCTGTAATAGGAATTCTGCCTTCACTTTTCAACCCCACATCGACGATTATTGTATCAGCTTCTATTGCAACGATTTTACCTTCTATAATTGATTTTTCTTTATTGTTTTTTAAGTCCTTATTTTTTGAAATTAGACTATCGTATTCAGAATTAGTAATTTTTGAAGTTTTTTGATTTAAAGCCATATAATTTTACAATTTTTTAAAAGCTTTATTTATTTGAAAAATTGTATTTTTGAAAGAATAAGAATTATCAATAATAATAGCTTTTTTTGGCACAACTAACGGTGACACAACCCTATTTTTATCATTTTTGTCTCTCAAATTAATATCCTTAAAAATTTTGCTGTATATAGACTTTTCACCTTGTTCAATCAACTGTTTATGTCGTCTTTTGGCTCTTATTTCAGTTTTAACTTTAATGAAAAGCTTTATTTTTGCATTTTTGAAAACTTTAGATCCAATGTCACGACCATCTATCACACACCCCTTCTTAGATTTAAGTATTTTTTTTACAATTAATTTTTGTTGATTATTAATAAATTCCCTTACTATTGGAATAGTTGCAATAATTGAAGTTCGTTTACTAATAACTTCTTTTCTAAGAGTTTTATGTTTTTTTAAAGATAACGATGTTAATGAGTTTAAAAAAAAAAATAATTCATTTTTATTGTTGAAATTTATTTTTTTTTTCAGAATTAAGTAGGTTAATCTTCTATAAAGAAGACCAGAATCTAAATGATAAAGATTATATTTATTTGAGATATATTTTGCTATTCTTTCTTTGCCAGAACCTGATGGACCATCAACAGAAATAATTAAATCATTCACTTAAATTGCCTCCTACACTATTAAGAGTAACTATAAAATCAGGAAAACTTGTTTTAATAAATTCAGAACCAGGGATATAAAGATCAACACCTAATTTCATACCCATAATAGCAAAAGACATTGCTATTCTATGATCATTATCGGTTTTGATTTGGTTTTTTTTTGGACTAATTTTTTTTGTTGGGTCAATATATAAGTCTTCACCACTAACTTTACAAAATATGCCACAATTGTACAAATTGTGTCTAATAAGATCCAATCTATTACTTTCTTTAACTTTTAATTCTCCTAAACCCTTAAATATTGAAGGAGATTTTGCAAAAGCAGCAGCAATAGATAAAATTGGATATTCATCTATCATCAATCTGGCATTATCACTCTCTAATTCACATCCTTTTAATTCAGAAGTTTTAATTTCAAGATCACCAACTAATTCACCATTAGTTGTTCTTTTATTATTAATTTGGATATTTGCCTGCATTAAATTTAAAGCTTTTAGAATTCCATCTCTAGTAGGATTAAGATTAATATTTTTCATTGTTAAAAATGAGTTCTTATTTATTAATGCTGCAACTATAAAAAAAGAAGCACTTGATAAATCCGAAGGTACGGAAATATTCTTTGAAACAAGTTCTTTTTTACCATTTACAGATATGTGATTTTCTGAATCTACTTGATTAATTTTAATATCAGCTTCGAAAGATTCAAGCATAATTTCTGTATGATTTCTTGTAATTTTTTTTTCTATTATTCTACTTTTACCATCAGTATTTAACGCAGCAAAAATTAATCCTGATTTTACCTGAGCCGAGGGCAATTCAAGCTCGTAATCAATTTTATGGAGTTTTTTGCCATAAATTTTTAAAGGAAGTTTGTTATGATTATTATCAAATTTTGCCCCCATAATTTCTAATGGTTTTGTGATTCTTGCCATCGGTCTTTTAGATAAAGATGTATCCCCCACAAGTATTGAATCAAAATTTTGAGAAGACAAAAGACCTGTTAACAGTCTCGCACTAGTTCCTGAATTTCCAAGATCAATAACCTTATCCGATTTATTCAAAGAATTAAGTCCCTTACCTTCGATAATTACATCATCTTTATTTATTTGAATATTGACATTCATTGACTGAAAAGCATTAACGGTTCTAAAAACATCTTCAGACTTAAGCAGATTGGATATCTGCGTAACTCCTTTTGAAATTGAAGGAATTATAATTGACCTGTGTGATATAGATTTGTCCCCAGGAATTTTTACAGTGCCATTAATTCCATTTACTATTTTTGAACTAACTAGCATCAAATATTAGATAGAAAAATTTGAACCCAAATAAAAATTCTTTATTTTTTCATTATTAATAGCATCGTTGGGATTGCCTTCAAAAAACACTGCCCCTTCGTTAACTATATAAACTTTGTCAACTATTTTTAATGTTTCCCTGACATTATGATCAGTTATTAAAATACCAATATTTTTTCTTTTTAACTTTTTTATAATTATTTTGATTTCATCAATTGAAACGGGGTCTATGCCAGTCAAAGGTTCATCTAAGAGCAAATAACTAGGATTTGAAGCCAGTGTTCTAGCTATCTCTAAACGTCTTCTTTCACCTCCTGATAAAACTATAGATTTTGATTTTCTTACATGAGCAATATTAAATTCATTTAATAAATTTTCTAATATAATGATGTGTTTTGATTTATTTTTCTCAATAATTTCAATAATTGACAGTATATTATCTTCTACATTCATTCCTCTAAAAATTGAAGGTTCTTGAGGTAAGTAGCTTATGCCCCTTTCTCCTCTAATATAGATTGGCAAGTCTGATACATCAATTTTATCAAGAATGATTGAACCCGTATCAGGTTTTACCAATCCAACTATCATATAAAAAGTCGTAGTTTTACCAGCACCATTGGGTCCAAGGAGTCCAACTATCTCCCCTCTTTTGATATTTAGACTTAAATCCCTTACTATTGGTTTATTATCAAAGGATTTAGAAATTTTATTGACAATTAAACCGTTGTCTAAAACATTAAATTTATTCATCTTTTCTATCGAGCAAAGCTTTAACCTTTCCTGATTCCTTAGAAGTAACTTTGTATGATTCAGTCAACGTATTTATTTTTGCATAATCCCCCAAAATAGATTCATTATCTCTAATAATTTTAACGTTATCAAATAATTCGATAATATTAATTTTTTTATCATAATTTGCACTTAGAGCATACATATCTAATGTTTCCGTTTTTATGTTTATTTGCGTTTCATCTTCAACATTTAACAATTCGACTTCATTGTCATTTTCAAGTTGTGTAAATTTTCCTTTAATTAGATAACCAGTAATATCTATTTTATTGGTTTTTAATCTTGAATTTGGTCCATTTATCATAAAATTTCCAGTTGTATTATTTATTTTTATTTCTTTGTCTGAGGTCATCTTTAATTCATTATTGATAAATAGGGAGTTTTTTCCAAATATTTGTAAATCTTCATTTATTATATCAAAATCTATTTTTTCACCTGATGCTTTGATTCCTTTTGAAGAATTTAGTGTCACATTTCCATCAGAGAATATTCTCGTAATGTCATATAAGTCCTTTAAAAAATATGCTTTAACTAAATCAGCATTTAATACATATTCATCAGAAATAATTTTAACGTTTGTTTTTAACAAATAATATTTTTCTTGATTAAAAACCTCAATTCCATCATCAGTTGTAATTTCTGTTTGACCAGATTCTCTTCCAATTGTATGAAAAGAAAAAAATAATAATATTGTAATTATATATTTCATTTTATTAATATTAATGAAGTTTTGCCATTAAATAAAATAATATCGCCATTTTCAGAAATGCTAAATCCTTCAGAAATTATTTCTGTTCCCTCTGATTTAAATTTTGAATTGCTTTTGCTGATAGCTGTTTGATTTTTTTTATCAAATGTTACCTCATCGGAAAAAATTGTAAAACTACTAGATTGAAAAAATACATTATTTTTAAGTAATATTTTATTATTATTTAAAAAATTCCCCTTATTAGCTGTTACAGAGATTTTTTCTTTTTCATTATTTATTGTAAAACTAGGATTTATTATATCAAATTTTGGATCAATTGATAAAAAATTTTCTTTTGTTACATTTGTACTTATCTTATTAAAAAAAATTGTTGATAAAAATATTGCTGTTAAAAAAATTAATAAAATTAATAATGTTTTTTTGTTTATTTTAAGGAAATTATTCAATTTAAGTTCTTAGTCGCAATAGATCATGCACATGAACAATGCCAATAGGCTTTGCATTTGCACAAACGAACAAACTTGTAATTTTTTTTGAGTTCATCATATTAAGTGCTTCACCAACTAAAGTATCACCTTTAGCCACCTTTGGACTTTTTGTCATAACTTCGTATGCCTTTTTGTTAACAATATCTTTTTTCATATTTCTTCTCAAATCTCCATCAGTAATAATACCTACCAAATTCTTAGATTTATTAAGAACACCAACGCAACCAAAGCTTTTTTTTGTAATGATTAGAAGCACCTTAGACATAAGTTCGTTTTCTTTTACTAAAGGTAATTCTTCTATTCTATGCATTACCTCTGAAAGCTTAACTAAATCTTTGCCTAAATTGCCGCCTGGATGAAATTTGCTAAAGTTAGATTTATCAAATCCACGCATTTTTAATAATGATATTGCGATTGCATCACCAATCATCAAAGTCATAGTTGTTGAACTAGTTGGAGCTAAATTAAGAGGGCAAGCTTCAATTGGTTTTCTAAATAAAATTGCATAATCTGACTTTTTATACAAAGGGCCTTTTTTATTTGAAGAAATGCTTAGTAAAGGAATATTAAATCTTTTTGCATAATCAATAACATCATTTAATTCATTAGATTGACCAGAATTTGAAATTGCTAAAATACAATCACTATTAGTTATGCTGCCAAGATCTCCATGACTGGCTTCAGTAGGATGTACAAATTGTGAAGGAGTTCCAGTAGACGAAAAGGTAGCGGATATTTTATTTGCAATGTGGCCACTTTTACCGATACCTGTAACTACAACTCTTCCTTGAGTATGGAATATGGTTTTAACAACATTATAGAATGATTGGTTGAATGATAAGCTGAGAGTCTTAGCACTATCAATCTCAATTTTGAGAACTTTTTTTGCTTCTTTAATTACTTGAGATTTATTCATATTTTTTGATTTTAATGTTTAAAAATATCCTGTTCTAACCATCCAGACAAATCTAAATCTGTTCTAATTTTGATAAAATCGAAACAGGCGTTAGCAAGTTTAACTCTATTTTCGCGAATTAACATTTTATCAAGTTTATCTTTGATTTGATGAAGATATAATACATCAATAGATGCGTATTTTTGTTGTGCAAGGGTTAATTTATTTGATCCCCAATCAGATGTTTGTTGAGATTTTGAAATCTCTTTATTTAATAAATCTTTACATAAATCTTTATATCCATGTTTGTCAGTGAAAGTGCGCGTTAATTTGGATGCAATTTTTGTGCAATAAATATTTTCAACATTAATATTAAAGGTATGCTTTAAAATTCCAACATCAAAACGAGCATAATGAAAGATTTTTAATATTTTTTTATTTTTTAATAATTTAATTAAATTTTTTGGTTTTATTTCAATATTTTGAATCTGTACTAAATGACAAACTCCATTTCCACTTGATAATTGTACAAGACATAATCTATCTCTTGTGTGATTCAAGCCCATTGCTTCTGTGTCAATAGCAACTGATTTACCAAAATTTATATTTTTTGGTAGATCATTCTTATGCAGTTTAATTTTCATATTTATTAATTTGACTAATCTTATTATTTGTTAAAAAATAACGCTATACCACTATCCTTTTAAAAATGATAATTTGCCTTCTAAATATAGTTGAATTTTTCGGAATCTTGATCAAGAGCTTTAAAGATCAAATAATTTAGAATAATTATTAATTAATAACCAATTTTTCCATGAAAATAAGTATTTTTTTCATATTAGTCTATTTATGAGACTAATTTTATAATTTATTAGTATATATTTGTGTAAGATTTGGTTATTATTAGTGTTTCATAATTAAATTTGTACCATTTTTATACTAAATGCTTAAATTTGTTAATATTTCCCAAAGTTTTCCGGATAAATTTTCTTCCAGGATTAGAAAAAATAGCTTTGATGAAATATATCACAAGCTTGTAAAAGATAAGGCTAAAGCTCAAGCATCCAGATGCTCTCAGTGTGGAATTCCTCTTTGTCATATTCACTGTCCTTTAAACAATAATATCCCAGATTGGTTAAAGCTTGCAGCAGAAGAACGTTTAGAGGAAGCTTTTGAATTATCAAGTTCAACAAATAATATGCCTGAAATTTGTGGAAGGATTTGCCCACAAGATAAATTATGTGAAGGTAATTGTGTAATTGAAAAATCAGGTTATGGGACGGTAACTATTGGATCAATAGAACAGTATATTACAGATGTAGCGTGGGAAAAAGGTTGGATAAAAAATATCAATATAAAGCAAGAAAAAAATAAATCAGTTGGAATTATTGGATCAGGTCCCGCAGGATTAGTAGCAGCTGAACAACTTAGAATTAAAGGTTATCAAGTTACAATTTATGATCGATATGATCGATCCGGGGGGTTGCTTATTTATGGAATTCCTAATTTCAAGTTGGAAAAAGAAGTGGTGATGAATAGAACTAAAAGACTTGAAGAGAGCGGAGCTGTTTTCAAGCTTAATAGTGAGATAGGATCTACAATTAGTTTTGATGATATTGGTAATAAACACGATGCTATTCTTATTGCAACTGGTGTCTACAAACCTAAAGAAATTAATTTAAATAAAAATGACTTATTGAATGTAGTATCTGCATTAGATTTTCTAATAGCTAGCAATAAAAAATATCTAAATAATAAAGTGTCAGAATTTGATAGTGGAAAACTAAATAGTCTCAATAAAAACGTGCTAGTGGTTGGAGGCGGTGACACAGCAATGGATTGTGTTCGAACAGCTGTAAGACAGGGCGCTAAATCTGTTAAATGTTTATATCGTAGAGATCAAGACAATATACCAGGATCTCAAAAAGAGGTTCAAAATGCGCTTGAAGAAGGCGTGGATTTCAAATGGTTAACCCTTCCAATAGAATATATCGGTAATGGAAAAATATTAAAAACCAAAACAGCAAATATGCAACTTGGTTCAATTGATGAGTCTGGGCGAAGACATCCAGAACCTGTTTCAGGATCTGAACAAATGATTGATACCGATTTAATTATAGAAGCACTGGGTTTTGAACCTGAAAATTTACCTAAAATGTTTGATCTAGAAGAATTAACTGTAACAAAATCAGGAACATTAAAAGTAGACAATAAAACAATGATGACAAATATAAGTGGTGTTTTTGCAGCGGGTGACATTGTTAGAGGGGCAAGTTTAGTCGTTTGGGCTATAAAAGATGGCAGAGATGTCGCAGATCAAATCCATCAATATTTAGAAAAAGATTTGAAAATCACTGAAGATAATTCCAAGAATAGAGAGCTAGATCATGCTTAATGATTCATATTTAACAAAGTGGAACAAACAAAAAAATAAATTAATAAAGAATCATATTTACAATGAATTAGACGAACATTCTTCCTGTGGAGTTGGTCTTATAGCTTCAAGTAAAGGTATAAATTCCAGAGAAGTTGTTAATATGGCAATAGAAGCACTAAAATGTTTATACCACCGAGGAGCTGTAGATGCTGACGGAAAAACAGGAGATGGTGCTGGCATTCATTTAAATATTCCTAAAGATTTTTTTATTGAACAAATAGGGCGGACAGGCCACAAGCCAAATAACTACCCTTTCGCCGTCGGTATGATTTTTCTGCCTCGTACAAATTTTGCCGCACAAGAAAGATCACGGAGCATTGTTGAATCTGAGGTTCTGAAAGAAGGTTTAACAATTTATGGTTGGCGTCATGTTCCCGTTAACATCAAAGTAATTGGAGAAAAAGCTAAGTTAACTAGACCGGAAATTGAACAAATATTAATATGTAATGATATTTTCGAAGATAAAAGTGTTTTTGATACAAAATTGTATGTGATTAGAAAACGCATTGAAAAAATAGTTAGAAAAGAAAACATCAATGATTTTTACATTTGTTCTCTTTCTTCACGATCAATCATTTATAAAGGAATGTTTTTAGCTGAACAATTGTCAAATTTTTATCCTGATATTTTAGATGATCGATTTATTTCAAAATTTGCATTATATCATCAGCGTTATTCTACAAATACGTTTCCAACTTGGTCATTAGCGCAACCATTTAGAACTATTGCACATAATGGAGAAATAAATACCCTTAAAGGAAATAAAAACTGGATGATGGCCCATGAGCCTCGTTTAAATCATATAAATTATGGCAGTTCCATAAAAGATCTTAAACCCATTATTGATCCGGATGCCTCTGATTCCGCGGCTTTGGATTCAGCTATAGAGCTTCTAGTTCATTCAAATAGATCATTACCTATGGCAAAAATTATTACAATACCAGAAGCATGGGCTCATCGTCGTGATTTTTCAAAAAAGTTAAAAGATTTATATGCTTATGCAAACGCTGTTATGGAACCTTGGGATGGACCAGCAGCAATATGCGGGGTTCATGATGAGTGGGCTATTGCGGGCATGGACAGAAATGGCTTAAGACCCCTTCGATATACATTGACCGAAGATTATTTAATAACTGGTTCTGAAACTGGAATGGTCAGCATAGATGAATCAAACATTATTGAAAAAGGGCGTGTTGGGCCAGGACAAATGATTGGAATAAATTTTCGTGAGAAGAAGTTTTATAATGATCAAGAAATAAAAAGCACCCTATCTTCTTCCAGGCCCTTTGGTGATTGGACAAAAAAAATTATTCACATTGATAAACTTGTACAATCTGTAGATGAAGAATTTAGAGATATTGATTCTAATAATTTAAGAAAAAGAATGGCGTCTTTTGCTTGGACTATTGAAGATATTGAGCTCATTTTACATCCAATGATTGTTGAACAAAAAGAAGCTACAGGATCAATGGGTGATGACACGCCTCTTGCTGTTCTTTCTGATAACTATAGAGGACTACATCATTTTTTTAGGCAAAATTTCAGCCAAGTAACCAATCCTCCTATTGATAGCCTTAGAGAAAGAGTTGTAATGAGTCTCAGAACAAAGATTGGGAACTTAAGCAACATACTTGATGAAGACCAATATCAGTGTGAACATCTTCAATTAAGTTCACCAGTTTTATCAATTAATCAATTCAAAACAATGCGACAATATATGAAAGATGCAGTCAAAATAATTGATACTACAATCGATTTATATATTGGCAATTTATCTTTTAAAGAAAAGATTGATGAAATCAATAAAGAGGCCGAAGAAGCTGTGCGCTCAGGATTTGTCCATATTATTTTAACTGATAAAGAATTATCTGAAAGAAGAATGGCTATTCCAATGATACTTGCTACAAGTTCTGTGCATAATTATTTGATTAAAAAACAACTGAGAACCTATGTATCCCTTAACATTCAGTCTGCAGAGTGCTTAGACATTCACTATTATGCTGTTTTATTAGGAGTTGGTGCGACAAGCATAAATGCTTATGTTGCTCAACAGGCAATAGCAGATCGTCATAAAAAAGGGCTTTTTAATAATTTAACATACGAACAATGTGTTGAAAGATATATTGAAACTGTAAAAAATGGATTACTCAAAATTATGAGTAAGATGGGAATATCAGTTATAAGTTCATATCGTGGAGGAAACAATTTTGAAGCTATTGGATTAAGCAGAAGTTTAATGACAGATTATTTTCCTTTAATGAGTTCAAAAATTTCTGGTATGGGGTTGATTGGTCTTGAAAAACGTTCATTAGAAGCACATCACAGAGCTTTTGACAATGATTTAACAACTTTACAGATTGGTGGTTTTTATAGTTTTCGAAAAGGAGAAGAAAAACACTCGTTTGATGCAACCGCTATTCATATTTTGCAAAATGCTGTTGAAAGTGACAGTTATTCTTCATACAAAAAATATACTGGTCTTATATATGAAAACCAACCAATAAATATTCGAGATTTGCTTGATTGTAAGTCATCACGTCAATCAATCACAAATGATAAAGTAGAGAATATTAATGAAATACGAAGACGATTAATTGCACCTGGAATATCTCTAGGTGCATTAAGTCCTGAAGCTCACGAAACTTTATCCATTGCAATGAATAGAATAGGTTCAAAATCAGACTCTGGAGAAGGTGGCGAGAATCCTGATAGATTTATACCAAAGCTTAATGGAGATAATTCATCATCAGCAATCAAACAGATTGCTAGTGGACGCTTTGGTGTTACAGCTGAATATTTAAATAATTGTGAAGAAATAGAAATTAAAATAGCACAAGGTGCTAAACCCGGGGAAGGAGGCCAACTTCCTGGGAATAAAGTAACATCACTAATTGCCAAACTCCGTCACTCTTCTAAGGGCATAACTTTGATTAGCCCACCACCTCACCACGATATTTATTCCATAGAAGATCTAGCTCAGTTAATTTATGATTTAAAGCAAATAAATCCTAAAGCAAAAATTTGCGTTAAATTAGTTGCTCAATCAGGAATTGGAACAGTTGCGGCTGGCGTTGCAAAAGCAAAAGCTGATATAATTTTAATATCTGGACATAATGGGGGCACGGGTGCAAGCCCACAGTCAAGTATCAAGTATGCTGGACTTCCATGGGAAATGGGTCTTAGTGAAGTTCATCAAGTTTTATCACTTAACAATTTACGAGATAAAATTATTCTTAGAACAGATGGCGGCCTTAAGACAGGAAGAGATATTATTATCGCCGCACTTTTAGGAGCTGAGGAATATGGCATTGGCACCACAAGTTTAATTGCTATGGGATGTTTATTGGTTAGGCAATGTCATTCAAACACATGCCCCGTAGGCATTTGTTCTCAAGATGAAAAACTAAGAAAAAAATATACAGGCACTCCAGAAAAAGTTATTAATTTATTTACTTTTATTGCTGAAGAAGTAAGGGAGATTTTGGCATCTCTTGGGTTCTCTTCACTTAAAGACATTGTTGGCAGGACAGACTTATTATATCAATCAAATAGAGGAAGCTCTGATCTTGATGACCTTGATCTAAACCCAATTTTAACTAAAATTGATTCTGACATCGGCGATTATGAATTTAAAACTCAAAATATAAATCCTGTAAAAGAAAATATCGATAAACAAATTATTAATGATGCATCGGCTTTATTTGGAAATAAAGAAAAGATTCAATTAACTTATAATATAAAAAATACGGATCGAGCGATTGGTACATTATTATCTTCTAAAGTTACAAGAAAATATGGGATGCATAACTTGCCAGACAATCATATAATATTAAAATTAAAGGGAACAGGAGGTCAATCACTTGGTGCATTTGTTGCTAAAGGCATTACTTTAGAAGTAATTGGGGAAGCTAATGATTATGTTGGTAAGGGGTTGTCAGGAGGAATAATTATTGTTCGTCCAAATACCTCTTCAAAACTTATTTCAAAGAACAATGTAATTATTGGTAACACAGCATTATATGGCGCAACAAAAGGGAAATTATATGCAGCAGGAACTGCTGGCGAAAGATTTTGCGTAAGAAATTCTGGCGCAGAAGCTATTGTGGAGGGTTGTGGCGACAATGGATGTGAATATATGACCAATGGCACAGCAATTATTTTAGGCACTGTTGGTAACAATTTTGCAGCAGGAATGACGGGAGGGATGGCCTTTGTATATGATAAAGAAGGAAGTCTTCCAATGAGAATAAACTTGGATGATGTGATATACCAACAACAAATGACTACTTATTGGGAAGATTTTTTGTTGTTTAAAATTAAAGAACATCATTTTAAGACTTTGTCATCTCATGCAAAGTATTTAATAGATAATTGGGGAAAAGAAAAATTTTGTTTTTGGCAAGTTATTCCGAAAGAAATGATTAATAAATTTGATAAACCTGTATTAATTGAACAAACAAAATCAGCTTAAATCAAACCTAATATATTATCGATAGCATTATTTATTGTTTTAAGTTCATTTTGATTTGAAAGTTGATGACTACTATTTTTTAGGTATCTAATTTGTATATTAGTGCTTGAAATTTTTTTTAAAATTTTTTGTGATATGTCTGGCGACACATCTTTATCCTGAAGGCCATGTATAAGTATTACTGGTTTATTAAAGAGAAAATTGTTTTTTAAAACAAAGTTTTTGCTACCTTCTTGAAAAAATTTTTTTGTAAAAATATAATTGTAATTCCATTTTTTTAATTTTGAAATTCCTTTTTTGTTAATCTCCTTCCGAACCCTCATTGGTAATTCATTAAACAGATATGATGTAAAATCAGCAGCTGGGGCTAAGCCTATTAAACCAGCAATTCTTGACTTTCTTGATTTAGCAGCAAGCATCATAAGCCATCCACCCATACTACTACCAATTATGATTTGTGGTCCATTAGTTATATTGTCTAAAACATCTAAAAGATCTTTTTTCCAATCGGAAATAGTAAAATTTTCAAATTTTCCATAGGAATTACCATGTCCTCTACAGTCAAATCTTAGATAAGAAAGTTTGTTTTTTTTAGCATATTTTTCAATACTTAATGCCTTTATGCCTTGCATATCTGAATTTAAACCATGAACAAAGATTATGCCAGGAGACTTACCTTTAGTATATTTATAAGCAATTTTTTGATTAAATTTGTTGATATAATAAGCCATCGTGAAATTGAATTAATTTAGTTTATAACATATTTAGATTTATGAAAAATTTTAATTTATTGCAAATTATACCATCATTAGATTCGGGAGGAGTAGAACAAGGCACAGTTGATTTAGCAAATTTTATAGGAGAAAAAAATCTAGGCTCTTTTATTGTTTCAAATGGAGGTAAGATGCTTACATTATTAAATAAGAATAAAACTGATCATTTCAAACTTCCAATTCACTCAAAAAATATTTTTTCCCTGCCATTTGTTACAAAAAAATTAAGTAAAATTATAACAGATAAACAAATCAACATAGTTCATGTTAGATCCCGTTTTCCTGCATGGTATTTACGAATAATTCGAAATAAAGGATTTAAAACTGTTTCTACATTTCATAATGTTTATGGATCGCAAAATTTATTTAAGAAAATTTACAATAAAGCGCTAAGTCGAGTTGATCATATTGTTGCTATTTCAGATTTTGTTAAATCAACAATAATTAATGCTTACAAAATTAACGAAAAAAAAATAACTGTTATAAATAGAGGGATAGATACAAAATTTTTTAATGCAGAAATTAATGATGCCAATTATTTTATTAATTTTTTAGATAAATATAATTTATCAACTGAAAAAAAAATAATTTTGTACCCTGGAAGATTAACAGAATGGAAAGGCCAGATCAATTTTTTAAAAATAATGGAATCTTACAATGATGATCAAATAATCTGCTATTTTGCAGGAGATGATAAAAATAAATCCTATGCTTCTAAATTGACTAGTGAAATTAACAAGAAAAACCTCCAACAAAATTGTAAAGTCATTGGACATCTCTCTAAAGAAGATCTTAAAATGATGTACATATGTGCTGATATAGTTATTTCTGCCCCATTAAAACCAGAAGGATTTGGTCGTGTTATAAGTGAAAGTTTGGCAATGAAAAAAATTATTCTTTGTTACGATTATGGAGGCGCAAAAGACCAGCTAAATGGATTAGATAAAATATATAAAGTTTCTCCAAATGATCAGGGAGAAATGAAAAATAAAATTGATAAAATAATAAAATTATCTAAGTCGAACAAAGATAATCTTGGTTCTGTATCTAGACGGCATATAATTGAAAATTTTTCTAAAGAAAAAATGCTTGAAAGGTATCTAAATTTTTATCAAAATATTGTTTTGTGAAAAAAATACTTGTTATCAAACATGGATCTTTAGGTGATATAATTTTTGCTTTGCCTTCGATGATTTCGATACGAAAAAAATACCCCGAAGCATTAATTTATTTACTTACTGAAGAAAAATATGTTTCATTGTTAATGAAATCAAAGATCTTTGATAAAATCATTATAGACAATAGAAATTTATTTTTTTTAAAATCAATTCTCGATGTTTTTATATTGTCAAGAATGCGGTATGACACAGTAATAGATCTTCAAAACTCCAAAAGAACATCAATATATAATTTAGTTTTTCGATTGTTTGGCAAAAGCTTGGTATGCAGTTCTCGACCCTTTGCGCATTTAAGATATAAAATACCATCTCAGGGAAAAGAGGCAGTGAGAGTTGGATTATCAAATCAATTAAATCTCCTAAATATCATTACTGATGAAGATCCAAATTATAATTGGCTGAAAGTTGATATGAAAGATGAAATAACACAACCAAATGTTCTTGTTATTCCGGGAATATCTAAAAACAGTGAATACAAACAATGGGATCCTGAAAGATTTGCAGACATTGCACAGTACTGTGAATTAAAAAAATTCACAATTTGCGTTGTAGGCACGAAACAAGACTTATCAAGCGCAGAAGCAATATTAAATAAATGTAATAATGTAATAAATAAAATTGATTCCTCTCCACCAGAAGTAATTTATTCAATTGCTTTAAAATCATCTTTAGTTATCTCAAATGATACAGGTCCAGCACATATTGCATCTTTGGCTAATAATAATATGATCTGGTTACTAAATGACAATAATGTTTCAAAAGCTAACATAAATAAAAGTAAAAGGAATCATAGAATTATGTCAACATCCGTAAAGGATATTTCTTCTAAAGAAGTAATAGAATATATTGAAAAAAACGAATTGCTAAAGATATTTAATTAGATTTTTGTTAAGGTTTCTCTCATTAAAAATAAATTTATTATATTTACTTTTCCAGGGGGCATATTCCTTATGTATTGCTTCAGGGTAATTGGTTGGATCATAAATAATATTAACAGGAGTTTTGCAAGCAGCAGCAACGTGAGAGCAGCCACACTCAGGAGTTATAACCACAGAAGAAGAATACATTACCCTTACCCAAGAATCATAATCTAAATTATCTAATATTATTGTGTTTTTTTGTATTGATTTATTGTTTGTAAAAGCTTCACTGATTAGTTGTATAGAATTCTTATTAGATCCATTATTATCAATTGTATCAGTTAAATTTCTGAACTCAATACCTGAAATCATTTTATAATAATCATAAATTTTTTTAAATTTATCTTGGGTAGAGTGGTCGGTAGTTAATATTACTTTGCAGTTCTTATTATTTATAGAAGATATTAATTCCAATAAATTATTTTCAGAATAAAATGAGTTAATCCATTTGTTAGATAAATGAATAGCAATTGTTTTTTCTTGACAAAAAATCAATTTTTTTAAAGGTAAATCAATATCAATAGAAACACCCTGACTATATTTAATATTGCATTCCTCGATAAGATTAAACATCATTTTAGTCTGATGTAATTCTTGGTTTTTACTCAGTCTTTCAAAGCGATTTACTACGTATTGAAAATGACAAAAAATTTTTGTAAAAATTCTCAAAAGCGCTTTTGAAAAAAAATTATTCCTGTAACGAGAAAGTAGAATAAGAGCTGCTTTTTTTTGGGATTTTGAAAAAAAACATAAAATAAAACTTTTTATATTTGGAGAAAAATTAATAAAATAATCATATTTTATTTTTCTTAATTGCCTTATCCCTTCAATGAATGAAAGTGTTTTTGATCCAATTGAAAAAACCTTATCAACATATTCAATGTTCTTCAGTACTTTTGCATTATAGGCTGATGCCAATACATGTATTTCCATGCTAGGATTTTGAATTTTGATTGATTTGATAACAGGCAAGGTGAGAATCATATCACCTATTTTATCAATTCTTGAAATACAAATTTTCCTCTTGAACATTTTATTAAATCAAACTATATCGTTTGTAAAATATATGAAAATACATAAATTTTTCCCATATGCTATTTAAATATAGCGATTTTCAAACAGAGTAGCTTTTTTGACTTTAAATTACAGAGCTAAAAAAGATATTTCCCTGAGAACGAATGAGCAAATTACTGCAAGTGAGGTTAGGGTTATTTCATCTAACGGTAAACAACTTGGCATTATTAGCATTCGTGAAGCTTTATATCATGCTGAGGATGAAGGATTTGATTTAGTTGAAGTATCACCGGATGCAAATCCACCAGTTTGCAAAATTATTGATTATGGCAAACTAAAATATAAAGAACAAAAAAGCAAAAAAGAGGCAAAGAAAAAACAAAAAACAATTGAAGTCAAAGAAATTAAGATGCGTCCAGGCATTGATAAACATGATTATAAAGTAAAAATTAAAGCACTTTCTAAGTTTATCTCTGGCGGAAATAAAGTAAAAGTTTCTTTGCGCTTTCGTGGTAGAGAAATGGAGCATCAAAATTTAGGTATGGAATTGTTAAAAAAATTAACAGAAGAAGTATCAGAATATGCTAAGATAGAAACACCCCCCAAAGCTGAAGGAAGACAAATAATGATGGTATTAGCACCTCAATTAAATAAACAATAAAAAATAAGATAGTTGCTAGTTTTTCACATTTTGTTTATAAGCCAAATCAAAACTAGTTGTGGCCTTATATGGCAGCCCAGCAGTTGAATTTTTTTAAGGAGACAGAATGCCTAAGCTAAAGACTAAAAGCAGTATAAAAAAAAGATTTACAAGAACAGCAACCGGTAAAATTAAATTTAAGCCAGCAGGAAAGCGCCATGGTATGAGTAAGCGCTCTAATAAATTCATTCGCAATACAAAAAAAACAAGTATTATGGCTCCCAGTGATGCTGCATTAATTGATCATATGTTGCCTTACAATAAATAGGTGAGACAATTATGACCAGAGTATTAAGAGGAGTTACAGCAAAAGCAAGACATAAAAAAGTACTTAAAAGAGCAAAAGGATATTATGGAAGAAGAAAAAATGTATTCAGAGTTGCTGTACAAGCGGTTGAGCGAGGAATGCAGTATGCTTATCGCGATAGAAAAAAAAGAAAAAGTGACTTTCGAGGATTGTGGATTCAACGTATCAACGCAGGTGTTCGTATGTATGGTATGACATATTCCCAATTTATCAATGGATTAAAAAAAGCTACAATTGAGATAGATAGAAAAATACTAGCAGAATTGGCCGTCAATCAACCAAAAGTTTTTAAAGCTTTAGTTGAAAAAGCTCAATCTGCCAGGTAGTTTTTTATCGTCACATAATTTATATATATATTTATGTCTTCAACACTTGATAAGAATGACATAGCAAACAAGATTGATAAAGCATCTAGCTTAGACAAACTTGAAGAATTGCGAATTTACTATCTTGGAAAAAAAGGTTTATTAACATCTGAGATGAAATCCCTTTCTTTATTATCTGTTGAAGAAAAAAAAGAAAAAGGTCAAAAGTTAAATATTCTAAAAAAATTTCTTGATAATGAATTATTAAAGAAGAAAAATATAATTGAGAATATAGCTATTGATGAAAAAATAAAAAGTGAAAAAATTGATGTAACATTGCCTTCAAGAAATTTTTTTACTGGGAAAATTCATCCCATTAGTCAATCTATATATAAAATTATAGATATTTTTGCATCAATGGGATTTTCCGTTGAGAGTGGTCCGGATATTGAGACTGATTTCAATAATTTTACAGCACTCAACATTCCATCACACCATCCAGCAAGAGAAATGCAGGACACTTTTTATATAGGAGGAGAATCAAACGAAGAAGATAGAGTGTTGCGAACTCACACTAGTCCAGTTCAAGTTAGATCTATGCTTGATTCAAAACCTCCAATTAGAATAATTGTACCGGGAAGAACATATCGAAGTGATTCAGATGCAACACACACACCGATGTTTCATCAAATTGAAGGACTTTTAATAGATGAAACATCAACAATGGCTCACTTAAAAGGTTGTTTGATTGATTTTTTAAAAGAATTTTTTGAAATTGACGATCTACAATATAGATTTAGACCTAGTTATTTTCCTTTTACAGAACCTAGTGCAGAAATGGATATTGCCTTTACAAAAAAAAATAATGTGATTAACATAGGAGAAGGCAATGAGTGGCTAGAGATTCTAGGTTGTGGAATGGTAAATCCTCGCGTTTTAGAAAACTGCAATATTGATTCTAATAAATACCAAGGTTTTGCATTTGGGATGGGTATCGAACGTTTATCAATGCTTAAATATGGTATCACCGATATGCGAGGTTTTTTCGATTGTGATTTTAGATGGATTAATCATTATGGTTTTAGTCCGCTTGACTTTTCTTCATCATCTGGAATCTAATAATGAAACTTACTTTAAGTTGGCTTCGTGAACATTTAGATACAGGCGCTGATATTAAAGTTATTGAGTCTAAATTAACGAATATTGGGTTAGAAGTTGAGTCAATTGAGGATAGAACAGAAGAACTCAAATCTTTTACTGTTGCGAAAGTTATAAACGCTAGCAAACATCCTAATGCAGACAGATTAAAAGTATGTGAAGTAGAAACTATTAAAGGAAATTTCCAAGTAGTTTGCGGCGCTCCAAATGCTAAAACTGGAATGCTTGGAGTATTTGCATTTGAGAACACGTATATTCCTGGAACAAAAATAAAGTTAAAAAAAACAAAAATTAGAGGAGTTGAATCATGCGGGATGCTTGTTTCCGAAAAAGAAATGGGCTTATCAGATGAACATGAAGGCATTATTGAAATTGACCAAAAATATAAAGTTGGAGATTCATTTTCTGCAATCTATGGATTAGACGATCCTATAATAGAAATAAATATTACACCCAATAGATCTGATTGTTTGTCTGTGAGAGGTATTGCAAGAGATCTTGCAGCTTCCGGCATAGGAAGTCTTAAGAAGCTAAAAATAAAAAAAATAAAAGGAACTTTTAATAGTCCTATCAAATGGCAAAGAAAGTTCAAAAAAGATGAAGAAAAATTATGCCCCGGGGTTTCTGGTAGATTATTTAAGAATGTAAAAAATGTTGAAAGCCCTGATTGGTTAAAAAAGAAGTTATTAGCTATTGGGTTGCGACCAATATCCGCATTAGTTGATATAACAAATTATATAACATTTGATTTAGGAAGACCGCTTCATGTTTATGATGCTGACAAATTAGAAGGAAACCTTTCAATGCGTTTAGCAACAGATGGCGAGAAATGTAAAACACTTGATGAAAAAGAATACATTTTATCCAGCGATATGGTTGTAATTGCTGATGACATCAAACTTCATGGGATTGGCGGTGTTATGGGTGGATTGGATAGCGGTTGTAATATGGATACAACCAATGTGTTTTTAGAAGTTGCTTTATTTGATCCAATATCCATAACAAAAACAGGTAGGAAAATTAATTTGCAAAGTGATGCTAGATTTCGTTTTGAAAGAGGCATTGATAGTACTTCTATAGATTTGGGTGTTGACAAAGCTACAGATATCATTTTAGAGTTATGTGGCGGTGAAGTTAGTGAAATAACCACTGATCAATCAATAGAACACACAAAAAAAATTATTGAATATGATTTTATTAAAACAAAAACTCTCGGCGGAATTGATATTGACTTAAATCACCAAATAAAAATTTTAGAAAATTTAGGATTTGTAATTAATCCGCAAAAAAATGAAATTACCACAATTGAAGTTCCCCACTTTAGACCAGATATTGATGGTGCGGCAGATATAGTTGAAGAAATTGTTAGAATTTATGGTTACGATAAAATTAAACCTCAATCTGTTATAAAAGATCCTAGAATTAAAAAAGAAATTTTAAATGGAAAATTAAAATCATTTTATAAATCAAAAAGAATAATTGCGAGTAGGGGGTATTTAGAGGTTGTTACATGGTCATTTGTCTCTTCTGAACAAGCTAGTCTGGAAAATGAAAAAGAAAATGTAATAATAAAAAATCCTATTAGTAGTGATTTGAATACTATGCGTTCTTCTATTTTCCCAAATTTATTAAGTTCAATTAATATTAATATTCACCGTTTATACAATAATGGAAAATTATTTGAGGTTGGGCCGCAATATTCAGGGTCTAAAGAGGAAGATCAGCAAATGGTAGCGTCTGGTATTCAATACGGAACAGCTCATACAGAAACATGGGGAGATGAAAAAAGAATGTCAGATGTTTTTGATGTCAAAAGTGATGTTTATTTTGTTCTTGATCAACTTAATGTGCCAGTTGATAATATTTTGTATGAAGAATCAGAAAACAATTTTTTTCATCCCGGAAAGTCAGCCCAACTAAGAATAGGAAAAAATATTTTAGCTCAATTTGGTGAAATACATCCATTTATTTTGCAAAAATTTGAGATTAATACTAATGTTAATGGGTTTGAAATTCATTTGGACCAAGTAAGTCAATTCCAATTAAAAACTTCATCAACTAAAAAAGCATATAATAGCAACGCCCTGCAAGCAATTGAAAGAGATTTTGCTTTTTTATTTCCAAAAAATATTAAAGCCGGAGAGATTATTAATAAAATAAAAAAAATTGATAAACAATTGATAAAAAAAGTTACAATTTTTGATGTTTTTGAGGGAAATAAACTGCCAGAAAATGTGAAAAGCATTGCTATTAAAGTAATGCTTCAACCTACTGAAAAAACTTTTACTGATTCAGAAATAGAAATGATATCGAATACAATTATTGATCTTATCTCAAAAACTTTTGAGGGCAAATTAAGACAATAATAATGGCAGAATTAAAAAATATAAGAAATTTTTCTATAGTTGCCCATATTGACCATGGTAAGTCAACATTAGCAGATAGGCTCATTCAGTTTTGCGGAGGTCTTACTGATCGTGAAATGAAAGAACAAGTTTTAGATACAATGGAATTGGAGAGAGAACGAGGAATAACCATTAA
>PVBE010225048.1_pt1 | contig 32314 bp, 27 predicted proteins | sample 1631181 | NCBI WGS metagenome assembly PVBE01 (sample SAMN08397723, study PRJNA350692) | Marine metagenome, whole genome shotgun sequencing project. | isolation source: water | place: Pacific Ocean | collected 2012-04
TATCCGGACCTCGTCGTGCTGCATGTGGATTCGCACACCGACGCCAACCCCGGCGACGATCGCACCAAGGCCACCGGCAACACCTTCGTCCGCGCCGCCAGCGAGGGTCTGGTCGACGTCGCGATCTCGATCCACGTCGGCATGCGCGGCACGTTCTACGACCCCGGCATCTTCGAGACCGCGCGTGAGCTCGGCTACGGCCTTATCACCTTCGAGGAATTGCGGACGCGCGGGGTCAGCGGAATCACCGCTGAATTGAAACATCGGCTCGCCGGACGGCCGGTCTATCTGTGCTGAGACATGGACTTCTTCGACCCTATCGTGCGCGCCTGGGGTGTGCGCCCCGATCCCCGGCGGCCCCAGCGCCGATGACGGGTTGCGGCTGCTGCGCGGGCTCTCCGGCCTCGGCTTCGTGGCCTTCGATATCAACACCGTCAGCCCGCCGCACGATGTTCGGGGCATGACCGCGCAACTGGCAGCGCAAGTGATGTATGACTGTCTGGTCTTATTATGTGGTAGCCTGGACCCACCATCTGTACTGGAATAGGGTACCGGCGCGTTCAGTCGCGCCGCCCCACCATTGGAGATAACCGATGTCCGAGACCCTGACTGTTGCCCCACGCAGTGAGTTCCATACCCTGTTCGACGCGCCGCTGGTCCTGGATCTGGACACCCTGACCGAGATCGGCACCGATGTGGGGATTTTGGGGCTGCCTTATGGGGCGCCCTATTCCATGGAAGACGTAACCAATGACCAGTCGAACGCGCCGACCGCCATCCGGCGATCTTGGCAGCGCGCCTTGCGGGCGCTGGAGCGATGGGACTTCGATCTCGGCGGGCCGCTGCTCGACGGCAAGGAAATCCGCATCGTCGATTGCGGCGACGTGCCCGGCGATCCCAACGAGCCGATGAAGCACTATCGTCTGGCCGAAGAAGCGGCGCGCAAGATCATCGGCGCCGGCGCCATGATCATCTCGCTCGGCGGCGACCACGGGGTGCCGATCCCGGTGTTCCGAGCTTTGTCGTCGCTGCCCGGCCTGAATGAGCCGATCACCCTGGTCCACGTCGATGCCCATCTCGATTGGCGCGACCATGTGAACGGCGTCCGGGAAGGCCTCTCCGGCCCGATTCGCCGGGCCTCCGAAATGGACCATATCGGCGAAATTTATCAGATCGGCTTGCGTTCCGCCGGCAGCGCCCGGCCCGAAGAAATCGAGGCGGCGCTCGACTACGGGTCCAACCTGATCACCGACATCGAGTTGCAGGAGGTCGGCATGGCGGCGGTGCTTGAGCGCATCCCGGCCGGCGGCCCCTATTATCTCACCGTCGACGCCGACGGCATGGACCCGACCATCGCCCCGGCCGTTGCCGGCCCGGCGCCGGGCGGCGTCACCTACCCGCAGATGCGGACCCTGATCCAAGGTCTGGTCGGCAAGGGCCGGGTCGCCGGCATGGACGTCGTCGAGATCACCCCGAAGCGCGACATCAACGCCATCACCTGCGTCACCGCCGTGCGCCTGTTCTGCAACCTGATCGGAAAATCGGTCCGCGCCGGACACTTCGATTAATTTTATATCGCCTGATCCAACCAAGGACGCCGGACGTTATCCCAACTCCAGTTCGTCGGCCTGGCAGGCGTCGACGACGAGGGCAGCGGCGAGACTGGCGGCACGGCGCAAATCATCCGCTATGACCTTGTCTCGCGTGTCGCCCGGGGTCAGCACATACTTAATCGCCGACTCGGTCTCGTTGAACCCGGCGACCAGACGGACGGCGGGAATGCCTTGTTGCGCAAAATTGAAGTGATCGGAATTGGCCATTATCGGGCGGTGGGCGCCGAGCCCGTGGCGGTGGGCCCGGGCCCGCGCTAGCAGCCAATCCTCGAGCTTCGGAAAATCGCTTGTCAAGGCCGTCAAGTTGGGGCTGCCGGCGATCGAATCGAGGTTGAGATTCAACTTGATCGCCGAGCGCTCGGCATCACTCAGGCCATCGACGTAGATTTTCGAACCGGCTAGCGCCCATTCCTCAACCGTGAACAGGGCGATGCGTAGCCCGCGCGGGAGGCGTCCCATATTCGGCGCCATGGCCGCCGCCACGGCGAGCACGGCGGCCAGGCCGGTGGCGTTGTCGATGGCGCTTTCGGCCAGGTGATGGCCGTCGATGTGGGCCGACAGGACGACCCACTCGGGCCCGGCGCCGGGCAGGTCGAGGATCAGGTTCGCCGTTTTGCGCGGCGCCTCGGCGGTTTCGATCCGGAGCCGGATCTTGGCCGGGCCGCCGGCGGTCAGGGCGGCGGCGGTCTCGGCGCTGATCCCGGCCGCCGGAATGCCGCGATCGGGCGTCGCCCCGGAGGAGCCGGTGACCGGTCCCGCCCCGGGCAGATGACAGGCGATCAGGAACCCGACCGCGCCATGGTCCATGGCCCATTGGTATTTGCGGCGGCGATGAATGGTATCGGTGGCGAACATGTATTCGTGCCGGACCAGAACGACGCGGCCGTCGATCTCGGAGGCCCGCGCGGCGAAGTCCGGCTCGGCGCCGCGGCCGATATCGATGAGTTCGGCGACCACGCCGCCGGCCGGCGTCGCCGGCGATCGGATCAGGGAAACGCAAGGCAGCGGCGCTCCGGCGCCGTCGAGCCGTTCGAGCACGGCGTCGCCGCGCGACCAGCCGAGATAGTCGACCGGGGCGTGGGTCGGCGCGGTTCCCGTCGTCTGCTCGAGCCGGGCGCTCAGGTATTCCCGCGCCGCCCGTTCGCTGTCGCCGCCGGCGAAACGGCCGCCGGTGTCGCAGATGGCGGCGAAGTCGCGTATCAGATCGCCGCTGGCGACCTTGTCGACGATTTCCTCGATCATGGCGTTTCTCCGCATTGGAACAACTTGCGCTCGATCCCGGTCAGCCGCTCCGGGCCGCCGTCGGTGACCAGCACCGTCTCGCTGAACGCGATGCCGGCGGAGGCCGAGGCGTACATGTGGAAGGTCATGCCGGCTTCCAGCCGCCACTCGGCGGCGGCCGTGAACAGGCGGGTGAAATCGCTGGTCCGGGGCGCCTGCTCGAAATAATAGCCGAGCGTGTAGCCGGTGTTGTTGACGTAGTCCTCGCGCAGGCCAGCATCGACGGCGCCCCGGCGCATGATGGCGTCGACCTCGCCGGCCACTGCGCCGGGCGCCATGGCGGCGATCTGGCGGTCCTGTAATTCAATCAGCGCCGCCGCGGCGTCTCGCAGCTCGGCCGACGGCGGGCCCATGACTGCGGGCCGCATCAGCCGCGCGCAGTACCCGTCGACCTTCGGCACCAGTTCCAGATGCAGCACGTCGCCGGACCGGAGCGGGTCGTCGGAAAGCTTGCAGTGCATGAAGTTCCAGCCCCGGCCGACGGTGATCGGCCCGGTCCGCCCGAAGTCGGCGCCGAGTTCGATGAACGACGCCGAGGCCACCGCGGCGGCGGTCCGCGACGACGCCCCGGGCGCGGCGGCGGCGATGGCCCGGCGCATGGTCTCGTCGGCAATGCCGGCTGCCTTGCGCATGACCGCGATCTCGCGCCGCGACTTGTTGAGCCGCAACGGCCGCAAGGCATCGCTGAAATCGATGAAGGCGGCGCCCGGCAGCAACTCTGTCAGGCGCCGGAAACGTTTCACCGGCATGCAGTAGGAATTCATGTCGAGGCCAATCGGCCCGGCCCCGCCGCCGGCCGCCTCGATGACCTCGGCGACCACCGCCACCGGATCCTCCAGGTCATCGAAGGCCCGGCGCCGGTCGAACCAGGCGGCGTTCAGGAACGGCTGCTCGTCGAGCCGGCGGACGATCATCGTCGGCGTGCCGTCGATCGGAATCACCACCGCCCGGTAAAGATTCTCCGAAATCGCGAAGCCGGTGAAGTAGTGCAGCATCTCGGCCTCGTCGGCGATCACCAGGGCGACGTCACGCGCCGCCATGATCGCCCGCAGGCGGCTCAGGCGTTCGCCGTATTCGTCGTCGGGGAACGCCATCACGCGATCTCGCAGATATCGAGGATGGCATGCAGATAAATCCCGATCATGTCGAGGTAATCGGGAATATCGACCCGCTCGTCGGGCATGGTGTTGTAGCGCCCGCCGGGGCCGCAGACGATGCCCGGCATGGCGGCCCGGTGTTTCAGGTGGGCCGCGTCGGTGCCGTAGAAGCAATAGGGCTTGACCGGACCCTGGACCTGATCGACGCCCCGCACCCGGCGGAAGGCGCGGCCCACCGCCTCGACGATGGCGGCGCCGGGCTCGGCCTCGAAGGGCAACATCGACGGCCGCTCGCCGGCGTGCTGCCTGACCACCGTCGCCTCGAGACCCGGCATCTCGGCCTTCAGCTGGTCGAGCAGGACGCCGATATCGGCGAGCACGCTGGCTTCCGACTGGCTCGGCCCGTAACGGACGGTGCCGGCGAGGCGGGCGAAGTCGGCCACCTGCGGCGGCCGCCAGTCGTGGAATTCCGGCGACAACGAGCCCCGGATGACGCCGATGTTGGCGCGGTTGACGGCGGCGTGGTCCTCGTTGGCGGCGCCGGAGAAGGTGATCGCGTTGAAGCGCGGCACCAGCGCGGCGGCGGCGGCGATGGCGTCAACCGCCTGTTCGCGTTTCGACACATGGCGGGTGACCCCGGTGAGTTCGATCTCGACGTTGAAACTGCCGGCATGCAGGGTCAGGCCGTTGAGGTCGGTCGGCTCCATGTTGATGAAGCAATCGGCGCGCACTCCTTCGTCGATCGCCTTGACCGTGCCGACGCCGCCCTGCAGTTCGCCGACCACGAATTCGAGCACCACGTCACCGTTCAGCTTGACCCCGGTGTCGACCAGGGTCTTCACCGCCATGAACGCGGCGGCGTCCCCGGCCTTCATGTTGGAAACACCGATGCCGTAGATGAAATCCTCGTCGCAAATCCCGCCCCAGGGATCGACGATCCACCCCCCGGTCACCGGATTGGTGTCCATGTGGCCGTTGAACAGCAGGCTTTTGCCGCCGCCGCTCCCGTTGAGGATGCCGATGGCGTTGAAACGTTCGGCTTCGACCGGTTGCAGCACAGCGTCGAGGCCGAGGGACCGCATGCGCTCGACCATGAAACGGGCCAGCTCGGTCTCGCCGGGCTCGCCGCTGTAACTCTTGAAGCGGATCATCGCTGCCAGGAAGTCGAGCGCCTCACCTGTATTGATGCCGTCTAAAAGGCGTTGGCTATCCACGGAATTCCCTTTCGATTTTCAGCCGGGCAGGCGCAGCGACGCGAGAAGCCGCGCCATGCCGCCGGCCGCCGGCAGGTCGAACACGGCGTCGCGCAGCGTCGCCACCTCATCGGTCGGCAATGCCCGCCCGGCCAGGTCGGTGTACTTGGCGACGACCTGTTCGGTGGTCAGCGGGTTTCGGGGATCGCCGAGGCCGATCGGCTGGTGTCCTTGCAACTGCTCGCCGCCGGTGGTCTCGATCAAAACCGAAGGCTGCGCGTCCTCGTCCCTGGCCGGATCGACGGTCATGGTGACGCGGGCCATCAGGTCGCGGACCTCGGCGTCGCCGATCCAGCGGTCCTCGAACTCGGTCAGCGAGGCGCGGCCGGCGACCAGCGCCACGGCGACGCCGTAGGGAAGGCTCATCTGCGCGGCGAGGCGCGTCCAGGGCGCCGGGTCGCCGATGGTAAGCTTGTGCTCGGCGCTACAGCGGAGATCGACGCGGGCCACGTCGGCGGCCGCCAGACCGTGTTCGGCCCGCAGCCGCAGCACCACGTCGAGGGCGCTGTGCAGGCCGCGGCAGGCGGCATGGGGCTTGATCCCGCTTTTCATGATCCGGTATTCGCGGCCGAGCCCGGCGGTCAGCGCCTCGGGCCGGGCCTCGTCGCCGCAATAGGTGGCCAGGAACCCACCCCATTCCGCGTCGAGCACCAGCGTCGGCCCGGTGAAGCCGGCCCGCGCCATGTAGGCCGCGGTGACCCCGATTTCGGCGGCGCGGCCGGTGTGATAGCGCTTGCTCATGGCGCCGTCGGCGAGGAACGCCCAGATGCCGCCGGTGAAGCTGCCGGCCAAGCCGAGCGCCCAGGCGGTCTTCCCGAGGTCGAGCCCGAGCATCCTCGCCGCCGCCGCGGCGGCACCGAAACTGCCGCAGGTGCCGGTCGAATGCCAGCCGCCGATGGTGTTGTGGGCGCGGTACCCGCCGGCGCCCTCAAGCACCCGCAAGGCCACGTCGTAGCCGGCGATGACCGCTTCCAGGAGCCGCTTGCCGTCGTCGATGCCCTCGGCCTCGGCGACCGCCAGCGCGGCCGGGATCACCACCGCGCCGGAATGGTCGGCGCCTCCGAAATCGTCCAGTTCCTGGGCATGGGCGAGGACGCCGTTGACCAGCGCCGCCGCCGCCGCGGTGGTGGTCCGCGAGGTACCCCAGATGGCGCACGGCCCGGCGTTCGGCGCGAAACCCTCGGCCGCCGACAGCATCGCCCGGGCTTCGGCGGTGTCGACGCCGGCCAGCGCCGCCCCCAGCAGGTCGAGCAACAGCACCCGGGCATAGGCGACGATATCGTCGGGCACGTTCGCCAGGTCGAGGCCAGCGACGAATCCGGCGAGCGCGACACTGGCGCTTGGGTCGAGGCTCGGGGTATCGGTTTTCCTACCGTCCATGCCGTTCCTCCCCGGTCCTCATCTAGTCGACAGTTCGCGGGCCCGTCGCAGCAACGCCGCGATGGCGCTCTCGGCCTGGTCGCGCCGGGCTTTCCATCGGCCGCGGTGGCCGTCCAGGGCCTCGGCCAGGGCGGCGCGATGGGCGCGGGTCTCATCCGGGTGGACGCTGCCGGCGGTGACGCGGCTGGTCAGGAAGGCGCGGGCATCGAGAATCTCGCGCAGATCCTCCACCGGGATCTCGATTTCCGTCCCCGCCATCTCGCGGCCGGCCTCGGCCAGGTCCTCGGCGCGCGCCTCGGCCGGGGTTCGGCCGGCGGCGATGCTGTCGCGGACGAAACGCCCGACCACGTGGTGGGCGGCGCGGAACGGCAGATCGTAGCGGCGCACGATCTCGTCGGCGAGATGGCTGGTGGTGCTCCAGAAGGCGCCCGCTGTCTCGGCCATGCGGTCCTCGTGGACGATCAGCGTGGCCACCGTTTCGACGCCCAGCCGGAGCGCCTGCCGGGTGGCGTCGCCGATTCCGGTCAACAGGTCGTCGGCGTAGGTGAGATCGAGGTCGGTGGACAGCACGCTGTGCTGGCAGGCCTGGATCCCGGGCAACCAGCCCGCCGCCTGGCCGCCGAGCGCCTTGATCCGCTCCAGCGAATGCGGGTTCTTCTTCTGCGGCATGATCGAGGAGGTGCCTGCCAGGCCGTCGGCGACCTCGACGTAGCCGAATTCCCACGAATGCCAGACGTAAAGGTCATTGGCCAGCCGCCCCATGTTCGACATCAACATCGACAGCACGGCAACGACTTCCTCGATGTAATCCCTGGCGAAGCCGCCGGCGTCCGAGGAATTGACCACGATATCGTCGTGACCGAGGAGTTCCGCCGTTCGTTGCCGGTCGATCGGCCACGACGTGCCGGCCATGGCGGCCCCGCCGAGGCTCGACAGATTGGCCCGCCCGTAGGCGTCGGCGAGGCGTCCGAGGTCGCGGTCGAAGGCGGCGCCATAGCGCATCAGGTGATGGCCGAAGGTCGCCGGCTGGGCGTGTTGCAGGTGGGTATAGCCGGGCATCAGGGTCGCGGCGTGGCGCTCCGCCTGATCGAGGACGGCGCCCTGCAGGCGAATCGTCTCGTCGGCGACGGCGAGCAGCAGGTCGCGCAGGAAGAGGCGTTCGGCGGCGGCGCTCTGGTCGTTGCGGCTGCGCCCGGTCTGCAGGCGCCCGGCGATATCCTCGCCAATGCGCTGACCGAGGCGGTGCTCGACCTGGACCAGGAACGAGCCCGACTGGGCCAACCAGGGGAACCCGTCGCCGTCGGCGTCGAAAATCTCCAACAGGCCGGCGAGCAGTTTGGGGCCCCGCGCCCCGGTCAGGATGTCGGTTTCGGTCAGCATCACCGCATGGGCCAGATCGGTCAGCAGGTATTCGCGGAAGCGCCGCACCAGACGCGGGATGTTCGGCACCTCCTCGCAATCGACCAGAACTTGCGAGCGCGGACCGAGCCGGGCTTCCTCGAGGAACACATCGTCCTTGCCGGTCATCGCGTCAGCCCCCGGTATCGGCGCCCTGGCGGCTTTGCGCCAGGCCGACCATCAGATAGGCGATGATGTAGACGATCAAACGATAGACCACCGCCGAGCCCGGCGGAATGCAGATAAACGACATCCCGGCGAGGCCGCGGCGTCCAATCTCGTGGGCGACGCGAATGACTTCGTAATCGGTCATCCCGATGGGTTCGGCGAGGTCGCCCAGGATGTCGCCCGGGGCCGGGCCGGCGCCGCCGATGACGTCCATGTCGAAATGCACGTAGACCGCGTCGGCGCCGTCGTAGGCGTGTCGCAATTCGCCGCACAGGCCGTCGATGCCGAGTTCCGTCCGGACCTTCCACATGGGGATGAAATGGGCCCCGCGTTCGAGGTAATGGCGGACGATTTCCTTGGCTTCCAGCATCCCGCGCTCGCCGATCTCGACCAGGTTGGGGATCGAGAAGTTGTCATGGAATTCGTAGGTCTTGGTCTTCCAGTTGCCGCTGCCGGCGATCCGCGCATCCTTGGTCAGCCAGTCGATCGGCTTGGCGTCCCAGTGGGTATCGAGGCTGATCATGCCGACCTTGCCGGCGGTCCGCTCGGCGATCGGCTTGGCGATGGCGTAGGAACCGCAGGGCGAATTCTGGCCGATCACGATGGGGATGGCGCCGGCGTCGAGCGCCGCGCCGACCATCGCCTCGACCGCCGCCTGAGCCTTGAGGATGTTGTCCGCCGTTGGGTCGGTGTTGACCTCGGGCGGGATCTCGGCGTCGCCGAAATCGATGACCTTCAGGTATTCGAAGATATCGAGATCGAAATCCTGGACGTAGCCGGACGGGTAGCGGATCGACTGTTGGCGGACGCGCTTCGGCGCCAGCACCCATTCCGATTTGTCGACGCCCGCATACTTGCCCTTGGCGCCGGCGACGTAGGGCGCGCCGATGATGACCACGTCGGCGCCGGCCAGGTCGTCCGGCGTCGTCGCGTGCGGCACGCCCATGAAGGTCGGCATGTCGTCGGCCAGCATCGGAAACTCCCGGTCCTTGACCCGGTAGTGGCTGGTAATCTCTTCCCAGGTGGTGGTGTAGCTCATGTGGCGTCTCCCAAAAGGTCTATCATCAGTTGCGCATAGACGCGCGCCGCCCGGGCGACGTCGTCGAGATCGACGGATTCGTCGGCCATGCCGGAAACGGTGAAGTGTGGGTCCTCGTCCGGCTCGGTCCGTCGGTAGGGTCCATACATGGCGGTCGGGATGCCGGCGTCGAGCAGAAAGTGGGCGTCCTCAAACCCGGCGGTCGAGCCGATCGCGGCGTCTTCGCCGGTGACCGCGCGATGCGCCGCCCGGCAGGCCTTGACGATCGGCGCCTCGGGATCGATCTCGCCGGGCGTGACGTGCATCAGCCGTTTGACCTCGACCGACCAGTCTTCGCCGTCGGCCGCCGACAGCCTCGCGCAAAGATCGGTAATCTCGGCCTCGGCCGCGTCCTCGTCCTCGCCCGGCATCAAGCGGCGGTCGATCTGGATCACCGCCCGGTCGGCGACGAGGTTGATCTTAGTGCCGCCCTCCAGGGCGCCGATGTTGATCGTCGGCGCTGGCAACAGGGGATGGGTTCGGTCTTGCAGGCTCGGAACTAGTTCATCCTCGATGGCGGTGACGATGCGGGCCGCCTTCGACACCGCGTTGACCCCGAGCCAGGGCCGGCCGCCGTGGGCGGACTTGCCGGCGACTTCGATTTCGAGCCACAGGGCGCCCCGGTGGGCGACCCGAACGGTATCTCCGGTGGGCTCGCAAACCACCGCCATGTCGGCCCTCACCAGCCCCTCGGCGACCAGATGACCGGTGCCCAGGTGTCCGCCGCAAACCTCGTCGGCGACGGCGGTGACGAGCACGTCTCCGGCGAGCCGCCGGCCGGCCCGCCGCAGGCTGTCGACGGCAAAGACAATGGCCGTAAGACCGGCCTTCATGTCCATCGCGCCCTGGCCGTACAGCCGTCGGCCCTCGACCGTGGCGGCGAACGGATCGCGGGTCCAATGATGTCCCGGTGGTTGCACGTCCATATGGCCGTTGAACAGCAGCGTTGGGCCGTCGCCCGAACCGGCCAGCCGTCCGATCACGCTGGGCCGGCCGGGCGCCGCCTCGACGGTGGTCGTCTCGAAGCCAAGCGCCCGGAGCTTGGCCGCCATCGACACCGCCACCGGCCCTTCGCCGCCGGGTGGATTGACCGAAGGCGCGCGGACCAGTTCGGCCAGGAACGCGGTCATGCCGATATCGTCGATGACATGCGATGGCGTGGCGATCATCGACCGATTTCAACGCAATGCGGCTGGAATGTCGAATTAATGATTCAGTTGATCGTATTCACAGGGGTTATCGGTAATGAACCCGGATTAGAGAGTACCACATGAATAAGGATTGGTTATACGGGTGTTTGTATAAATGATTCGACGCTGCCGCGAATTGAAACCATTATCGTTACTTGGGAGTTAATGAAGGGGAAGCTGGATTGACCGGATTCCAGGTGCACGAGGGCCAGTAACCGACAGTCATCGCGGATCGGGGCGGGCCGACCGCTCACCAATTTCGTTAACCAGCGCCCAATGTCGATCAAATATGGGCGCTTCATGGGGCATAGGTAATGGACTGCCTATGATCAGGAGAGGAGAGTGATTATGAGAACAAAATTATCCATGTTTTTCGTTGCCGTTCTGGCGCTCGGCTTGAGCGCCGTTTCGGCGGAAGCGCAACAGCGCGGCGGGGTACTCAAGTTCGCGACCCCGAGCGTCAAGCCGGGCCTCGATCCGGCGCGCACCAGAACCGGTGACGGGTACATGCTGACGGCTATGATCTTCAGCAACCTGACCCGCATCAGCCACGAACTGAAGCCCGAACCCCAACTCGCCCACAAATGGGAAACCAACGGGGACAGCTCCGAGTGGACTTTCCATCTACGCAAGGACGCCAAGTTCACCAACGGACGTCCGGTCGTCGCCTCCGACGTCAAGTTCTCGATCGACCGCATCCTCGATCCGAAAACCGCCAGCAAGGGGCGCAAGGCGCTCGGCCCGATTAAGGAGATCGTGGTCAAGGGCGACCACACGGTGTTGTTCAAACTGAAGGGCCCCTACGCCGACTTGGCGTTGCAACTGGGCAATACGTTCTCGCGGATCATCGCCAAGGAAAACCTCGCCGACATCGCCAACAAGCCGATCGGCAGCGGCCCCTTCATCCTCAAGGAATACGTGCCCGGCAATAAGGCCATCCTGGTCCGCAACCCGAACTATTTCGAGAAGGGCCTGCCCTACCTCGACGAAGTTCACCAGATTTACATCAAGGAATACGCGGCCCAGGTCTCGGCATTGAAGACGGGCGAGATCGATATCATGTATTTCGCCCCGGTGGAGATCGTCGACCAACTGAAGAAGGACCCCAACATCGAAGTCAAGATGGTCTCGGCGCCGTCATTCCAGCCGCTGATCATGTGGGTCAACGAAAAGCCCTTCAACGACGTTCGCGTGCGCCAGGCGTTGCGCTTCGCGGTCGACCGCAAAGCCATGCTGGAAGCGGCCACGGGCGGTCTCGGCGTGCTTGGCAACGACACCCCGGTGAGCCCGTCGAACCCCTACTACAACAAGGCGCTACCGCAACGCAAACAGGACCCCGCCAAGGCTAAGAAGCTGCTCGCCGAGGCCGGCTATCCGAACGGCATCGACATCACGCTCTACACCTCGACCCAGCGTCCGGGTCTCGAACCCGCCGCCGTGGTGGCCCAGCAGGTGGTCGCCTCGTCGGGCTTCCGGGTGAAGATCGAAAGCGTCGAGATCGCACGTCTCTACAAGGACATCATTCCGAAACCGAAGAAGTTCGCGGTGTCGCACAACAACTGGTTCGGGCGGCCGACCATCGACGAAAGCCTGACGCCGTTCTACTTCACCAAGAGCAACTGGAACTACACCGGGTATTCCAATCCGGAAGTCGACAAGCTGCTGGATCAGGCGAAGTCGCACACCGACTTCGCGTCCCGCAAGAAGCTCTACGACAAGGTCCAGGAAATCCTCTATAATGAGGGTCCGGATGTCGTCCCGTACTTCAAGAACTACGTTTCGGCCAACCGCAAGAGGGTCAAGAGCTACAAGCTAATCCCCGTGCAGTATGTCGATCTGCGAGAGACGTGGCTTGAGCGCTGAACGCCGCTAATCTGGACTGGGACGGGCCTGCGGCGGCCCGTCCCAAGCCGCGCGCTTTTCAATGGGATTGATGGAAGATGCTGAAATATATGATTCGGCGCTTGGGGTTGCTGGTCCTGACCCTAATCGGAATCTCGGCCATGATCTTCATCATCATCCAGATTCTACCCGGCGACGCGGTCGACCAGATTCTTGAGGCCTGGGTCGAGACGGAGGGCGGCGCGCATGACATATTGCGCGCCCAATTAGGCCTCGACCGTCCCTGGTACGAGCAGTATTTCGGTTGGCTGTGGGACCTTATGCACGGCGATCTTGGGCGTAGCCTGGCCATGGAAGCGCCGATAGCGCCGATCCTTCTGGAACGTCTCGGTTTCTCGCTCCGTCTCGCCGTTCCGGCGCTTATCCTTTCCGTTACCCTGAGCCTTATCCTCGGCGTCATCGCCGCGATCAGGCCGAACAGCTTCGTCGACAACGCGATCACTGTGATCACGCTGACCGGGGTCTCGGTACCGGCATTCATCTCGGGCTCGCTGTTTATCGTGATCTTCGCGGCCTGGCTCAATTGGCTGCCGTCGACCAGTTCATTGTCCGAAGGCGAGGGATTTTTCCATTGGACCTATGTGTTGGCGATGCCGATTGCAGTGCTAACCATTGAGTCCCTGGCCCACCTGACCCGGATTACCCGCTCGTCGATGATCGAGGTTTTAAAAACGTCTTACGTGCGCACCGCCCGGCTTAAGGGCCTGCCGAAGCGGCTGGTGGTCTACAAGCATGCCTTGCGCAACGCCATGTTGCCAACGGTGACGGTAATCGCCTTCAACATCGGCTGGATGCTGGGCGGCGTCGTCCTGGTCGAGCAGGTGTTCAGCTATCCCGGCCTCGGCAGTCTGGTGCTGTTCGCCATCGAGCAGCGGGACACGCCGCTATTGCAGGCCAGCATGATGTTCGTCGCCTCCGGGTACTGCATCGCCAACCTGTTGGCCGATTTGGCCTACGTCCTGCTCGACCCGCGCATCAGGTATTCATGAGGACGCCGCCGATGAAAGGCTCACGTCACCATGTCTGAAACATCGGCCATCAGTGTCGGTCGGACAGAGGCCGCGCGCGCGGTGAAACCGCCGAGCCGGGTGTCGAAGAGCCTGATCATCGGCGGCGCCATCGTCGGCATGTTCCTGATCCTGGCGGTCATCGGCCCCTACATCACGCCCTATCCGTTCGACAAGTTCCATTTCGGCACCCGTCTGGCGCCGCCGTCGGCCGACTTCTGGCTGGGCACCGACCGCTATGGCCGCGACATCTTCAGCCGGGTCGTCCACGGCACCAGCTTGACCGTGTTCATGGCCGGCATCGGCACCATCATCGGCGTCTTCTGCGGCCTCCTGATCGGCCTGTTCAGCGGCTATGTCGGCGGCTGGATCGACGAGATCCTGATGCGGCTCACCGACATCGTGATGTCGTTCCCCGGGCTGCTGTTGGCGATGCTCGTAGTCGCCGCCCTGGGCTCCAACGAAATCAACGCAGTGGTTAGCATCGGCATCGTGTTCACGCCGAAGGTGGCGCGCGTGGTGCGCAGCGCGACACTCGGACTCCGCCACGCCCAGTTCGTCGAGGCCGCCGAGGTGCGCGGCGAAAGCAACCGTTACATCATCTTTCGCGAGATCCTACCAAACGTGTGGCCGCCGATCATCGTCGAATCCTGTATCCGGCTCAGCTACGCCGTGCTGCTGGTCGTGTCGCTCAGCTACCTCGGTCTCGGCGCCCAGCCGCCGGCGCCCGACTGGGGCCTGATGATCGCCAAGGAGCGCGCCTTCATGGTCATCGCTCCCTGGGTCGTGTTCGCGCCCGCCACCGCGATCGTCAGCCTGATTATCGGGGTTAACCTGTTCGGCGACGGCATGCGGGAATGGCTGGCGGCGAGGAAGACGGCTGATGAGTGAAACCAGCGCGGCATCGTCGCCGGCGGCGCCCGCGCCCGCCCGCCCGGCCCTGACCCTCCGCGACATACACGTCTCCTATTTCGCCCGCGGCCAGGAAATCAAGGCGGTGCGCGGCGTCAACCTGACGGTGCACGCGGGGGAGACCCTGGCGTTGGTCGGCGAGAGCGGCTCCGGTAAGAGTTCCGTCGCCTTCGCCGCCATGCGCGGCCTCGATGCCGCCGGCCGCTTGATGCGCGGCTCCATCCATTTCAACGACATCGATCTTCTGACCCTCGGCCCGCGCGAGTTGCGCCGTCTCCAGGGCTCGCGCATCGCCATGGTCTACCAGGACCCGCAAACGGCGCTCAATCCGGCGTTCCTGGTTGGCGATCAAATCGCCGAAGTGCTCGGCGAGCACACCGATGCCTCGAGACGCGAGATTCGTCAGCGGGTGCTCGACCTCCTCGAGGAGGTCAACCTGCCGGACCCGGGCGGCGTCTTCCTCCGCTATCCGCACGAACTCTCCGGCGGCCAGCAGCAGCGGGTGTTGATCGCCATGGCCTTCGCCTGCAATTCCGAACTCCTGATCATGGACGAGCCGACGACCGGGCTCGACGTGACCACCGAGGCCCATATCCTTGATTTGGTCGCCAAGCTGCAGAGCACCCACGGTTCGGCGATCCTTTATATCACCCACAACCTGGGCGTGGTCGCGCGGTTTTGCCAACGGGTGGCGGTCATGTACGCCGGCGAGATTCTCGAGGAAGGCCCGGTGTCACGCGTGTTTTCGAAACCCGCGCACCCCTACACCCGCAGCCTGTTGACCTGCATCCCGCGGCTCGATCTGTCGAAACACGACCGCGCCCTCAACACCATCGAGGGCCGGTTGCCGAACCTCACCGATCTGCCGGACGGCTGCATCTTCGCACCACGCTGCATCGAATGCCGCGATGACTGCAAAATAACGACGGTCGAAATTGATCCGCTGGGCGACGACGCCAGCAATTTCGTGCGCTGCCTGCGTTGGCGGGAAATCCCGGAGTTCCATTTCGACCGCCATACCCGAGATGGCGACGCCGTGCATGCGGCGACGGTCACGGATACCCTCCTGGAGATCGGCAACCTGCGCTGTTATTACCGGCTACGGCGCGGCATCAAGGATATCTTCACCGGTGGCGCGGCCAGATATGTACACGCCGTCGACGATGTCGATCTGGTGCTCGGGCGCGGGCAAACCCTGGCCATTGTCGGCGAGAGCGGCTGCGGCAAGACAACGCTTGGACGAACCATCGTCGGCCTGCAATCGGCGACCGGCGGCGGCCTGGTCTTCGAGGGCAATCGACTGGCCGGAACGGCGCGCGCCCGGAGCCCCGATCTGCGCCGCCGCGTACAGATCGTCTTCCAGAATCCGGACGCAACCCTGAACCCGCAGAAATCGGTCGGTGAGACAATCCGCCGACCGCTCGAACTGTTCGGACTGGTACCGGTGGACGAGCAGGCAGATCGGATCGACGCGTTGCTGCGCAGCGTTAATCTGCCGGCGGCCTATGCCCAGCGCTATCCCCACGAGCTCTCGGGAGGCGAGAAGCAACGCGTCGCCATCGCCCGCGCCTTCGCCGCCGAGCCGGAATTGATCGTCTGCGACGAACCGCTGTCGTCGCTCGACGTATCGGTCCAGGCGGCGATCCTCAACCTGTTGGTGGAATTGCAGAAAACCTCCAACACGGCCTATATTTTCATCTCCCACGATCTTTCGGTGGTGCGCTATCTCTCGGACCAATTGGCGGTCATGTACATGGGCCGGCTGTGTGAGATCGGCACGCCGGAAGAAGTTTTCGTGCCGCCCTATCATCCCTACACCGAGGCCCTGCTGTCGGCGATTTCGATTCCGGACCCCTCGATCGAGCAGGAGACCATCCGCCTCGAAGGCTCGGTGCCGAGCCCGATCAACCCGGCGCCGGGCTGCCGCTTCGCCTCGCGCTGCCCGCGCAAGGTTGGAGATATCTGCGAACGGGAGGAACCGCCGCTGCACCGGTTCGGCGACAACCACCGCCTCTACTGCCACATCCCGCGCCAGGAATTGGAACAAATACGCCCGGTCATTCGATACGCCGGCGAGGACACGGCGGTGATCTGATGCCGCCGGGTAATCGTCAGACGCTGGGATAGGGCAGGCTATCGGGATCAATGACCTGAGTGACGAAACGTTCCATCTGGGGCTGGTAGGTCTCCCACAGGAACCGCAGTTCGGCCAGCGGCGTGCGGTCTAACTCGACCCGGAGATCGACCAGCGGGAACTCCTGCTCGTGGACCACCAGCAGCGCCGCCGACTTGATCTGCTTGAATTCGCCGCCGGCCGCAGCGCCGGCTTCCAGCGCCCGCACCAGGCGCTCCGCCAGGTGGGCCTCGGCCGACTCCTCGAAAGCATCGATCATCCGTTGCGGAATTCCCTCGTTGCGGATGATGTTTCCGATGGCGCAACAGCCGTCGCCCTCGGCGGCGGCATGGGTCGAGGCGATGCGGTCGCCGTGATAAAACCCGGTGCCGCCGTGGCGGTCGACGACGGCGAGCTGGCGCCAGCCGATGCTCGGGTTGTCGGCGGCCAGGGCGTCGATAACCCGCGGCGCGCGGTTGCCGTCGTCGAGCAACGCAAGGCCTTCCAGGCCGAGCCGGTTGTCGGTCCGGTGTTGAGTCAACACCGCGCCGACGCCGGCTTTGGCGAACGGGCAACGGGTTCCCACGTTCATGTTGGATGTCGTCACCGCGGCGCCGAACATACCAGTTCGCCGGCACATGCCGACAAGGGAATAAGTCATCTGGTGTCCTCCGATGGCCCGATGAGCCTCGGAGATCCAGGGCCCATTTTTCAACTATCATGATAGACTATCCGATGACAGGAATCCACGCTTGAGGAGACACCGTATGAATATCACACGAACCTTGGCGGCCTGGTTGGCCGAGAGCCAGTCGCTGACCAGGGGCGTGGCTCTCGAGCTGGCGCGCGACGCCATGATCGACATCGTCGGTTGCATGATCGCCGGCGGCCCGGACGAGGCGACGAGGCGTGTCCTCGACGCCGTCCGCGACCTCGGCGCCGGCCCCGCCTCGATCGTCGGCGGCGTCGAGCGGCTGACCGCGCCCCATGCGGCTCTGGTCAATGGCACCGCCGCTCACGCCCTCGACTTTGATGACAACTATCATGGAAATTGTGGTCACGCGACGGCGGTCCTGGCGCCGGCGCTGCTGGCCCTCGGCGAGCAACGCGGGGCCGGCGGCAGGGCCGTGCTCGACGCCTATATCGCCGGCCTGGAGGCGATGGCGGTGATTGGCGCGGGCGTCAACATCGGCCACTACGAAAAGGGCTGGCACACCACCTCCACTATTGGCGTCATCGCCGCCGCCGGGGCCGCCGCGCGGTTGGCCGGACTCGACACGAACGGCGTTCAGCGCGCCCTCAGCCTTGGCTTCAGCCACGCCTCCGGCTCGAAGCTGCAATTCGGCACCATGGCCAAACCCCTGCATGTCGGCATGGCGGCCAAGAACGCCCTGATGGCGGCCCGCTACGCCGAGGTCGGGGTGAGCGCCGTCGCCGAGCCGCTGGACAAGGCTTGGGGATTCCGCGACCTCTATGTCGGGTTTGACGCCTCGCCCGGGTTCGCCGACGCCGCCGGTCTCCTCGGTCCACCGCTGGCCATCGAGCGCTACGGCCTGAAAGTCAAGATCCACGCCGACTGCGCCAGCACGCATTGCGCCGTTGACGGCCTGCTCGCCCTAATGGCTAAGCACCGCCTTGGCGCCGACGACATCGACACGATTGAAACAGTGGTCAACAAGATCACTTACGACAACCTGATGTTCGCCGACCCGGCGTCCGAGTTGGAGGCCCGGTTCAGCATGCAGTACGGCATCGCCCTGGCTGTCACCAAGGGGGCGCTGAAGTTGACCGATTTCCGCCCCGAAGCCCTTGCCGACGAGACCGTGCGGGCGTGGTTGCCGCGGGTCAAAATGACGCTCAGCCCGGCCGGCGATCCGCTGCCCACCGCCGACAACGGCCGCGAACCGGCGCATGTGTTCATTCGGACCAAGGATGGGCGCCAGTTTGACATCTTTATGCAGCGGGCCAAGGGCGTCCTGCAAAACCCGCTCAGCGAAGATGAGATGTGGGCCAAGTTCGACGATTGCGTCGAAGGGATCATCGACCCGGCCAGGGCCGCCGACGTCCGGTCCCGCCTCGAGACCTTCGAGACCCTCGACGATGTCGGCGACTTGATGCGTCTTTTGAGCGCCGCGCCATGACCGCCGGCGACGCCAGCGTCCTCGCCAACGTCCGCCTGGATGGCGATCGAACGGTGGATATCGTCATCCGGGACGGCCGCATCGAGGAGATCGCGCCGGACTTGGCCGAGGCCACGCCTGCCGCGACGCGGATCGAGGGCAATGGTTTGCTAGCGTTGCCGGGCCTCGTCGACGGCCACATGCATCTCGACAAGACGCTGACCGGCCTGGCCTGGATGGGGCACCGGGCCGAACCCGATCGGATCAGCCGCATCGAGAAGGAGAAAGAGCTTCGCGGCGCCCTGCCGCCGGTCGCCGAAAGGGCCGCCAATCTGGTCCGCTGCTGCATCGCCCACGGCACCACCGCGATCCGCACCCATGTGGATGTCGACCCGGAACTCGGTCTTTCGCATGTTCATGCCCTGGCCGAGGTCCGCCAACGTTTCGCCGGACGCATCGACATCCAAATCGTCGCCTTCCCGCAGTCCGGGGTGATCCGGAGCCCGGGCACCGCCGATCTGCTGGACGCGGCGCTGGACGAGGGGGCCGATCTTGTCGGCGGCATCGACCCGATCGTCATCGACCGGGACCTGGACGGCCAGTTGGACACCCTGTTCGCCATCGCCGTTCGCCGCGATGTCGGCATCGACCTGCATCTGCACGACGCCGGCGACGCCGGCTTGGCCGAAATCATCGCCGTCTGCGAACGGACACGGGCGGCGGGGCTGGAGGGGCGAATCACGGTCAGTCACGGTTTCAGCCTCGGCGCCGCCACCGAAGACGCCTTCGCGCGCACCGCCGACGCCATGGCCGAGGCCGGGGTTTCGCTGGTCACCCATGGCGGCGGCGCTTCGCCGCTGCCGCCGGTGAAGGCGCTCCGGGAACGCGGCGTCGCGGTGTTCGCCGGTAACGACGATGTCCGCGATCCGTGGTCGCCTTTCGGCAATGGCGACATGCTGGAGCGCGCCATGCTGCTGGCCTGGCGGTCAGGCTATCGCACCGACGACGACTTGGCCGTCGCTTTCGATTGCGCCGGCGCCGCCGGCGCCGCCGTGCTCGGCCACGACGGCCATGGGCTGGCGGTGGGCGGCCGCGCCGACCTGTTCACCATCGATGCCGAAACCCTGGCCGAAGCGGTTGCCCAACAGCCGCGCCGCGACCTGGTGCTGAAGGCCGGACGCCTCGTCGCCCGGGGCGGGGAAACCGTTGCGCTCTAGCTCTGGATCACCGCGTCGACGTCGATTTCGACCAGGATTTGCGGGTTGGCGAAGCCGTCGACGACGAGGCCGGTGCCGCATGGATGGACCCCCTTGAGATGGCGGCCGACCGCCTGGTAGACCGCCTCTCGATGGGCGCGGTGCAGAACGTAGATCGAGACCTTGCAGACGTCGTCGGGCGAAGCGCCGGCTTCCTCCAACAGGGTGGTGATATTCTTCATCGCCTGATCGGCCTGGGCCCCGGCATCGCCGTTGCCGACGAATTCACCGTCCAGGCTGGAGCCGGTCTGGCCGCGCAGGTAGACGCGGTCGCCGGCCCGCACGGACTTGCAAAACCGGGTGCCCAGCTTCTGGCCGTCCTTGTAGGCGTCGTCGGTGTGGAACTTGCGCAGGCGCTGATGCGGGGTGCCCTTGGAAAGGGTCGCCGCCATGTCGATCTCGAACAGGATCTCGGGCCGCGCGAAACCACGCATGATGAGGCCGGTGGAGCACGGATGGGTGTCGCCGAAGTGCTTGCCGATGACCTGGTAGATGGGTTCCCGGTAGGCCCGGTCGGCGATGTAAATGCGGGTCTTGCAGACATCGTCGAAACCCGATCCCGCCTCCTCCAGCAGTTCGCGGGCGTTCTTCATCGATTGCTCGGCCTGCGCCGCCGCGTCCTCGGGCGTGAACCCGGGACCGTACATTTTCGAGCCGTCCAGTTTGCAACCGGTCTGGCCGCGCAGGTAGATTTCGTCGCCGGTGTTGATGACCATGCAGGAGTCGCGATTGATGTTGGTCTGGCCGAACCAGTCGCGGGTGTTCAGGAAGCGGAATTTCTTGTGCCCGTCCGGCCCCGGGATAACCGCCTCCAGGTCGATCTCGACCTTCATCTCCGGCATTGCCAGGCCCTTGACGATAAGACCGGTGGCGACGGTGGGATTGCCTCTCAGGTGGCGGCCGACGGTGTTGTAGACACCGGTGCGATAGGCCGGGTCGGTCAGGTAGGTGGTCACCTTGCAGACATGATCGAGGCTCGATCCGGCTTCCTCCAGCAACACCTTGGCGTTGTTCATGGCCTGGTCGGCCTGCGCCGCCGCGTCGTCGGGGTCGACCATGTTCTGGTCGAGATTGAGACCGGTCTGGCCGCGCATAAAGATCCGGTTTCCGGCCTTGACGGTCATGCACATGTCGTTGTCGAGCCTGCCGCCGGGGTAGACATCGCGGGTATTGAATTTGCGGAACCGTTCGAGCTTCATGATTGCATCTCCTTATTTACGCCAATTTAGACGACACTATCACGATCCACTTTCACGATCCACTTTGGGTAAAAAACAGTACCGCGATGTATCATGCCCCCATGACCAAACAAGAAAACAACACCGGGCCGAGCTTGAAATTCATGTTGATCGCGCTCGCCGTCATAAGTCCGTTCGCCTTTCAGGTCTTCCTGCCTTCAATGCCCGGCCTGGTCGATGACTTCGGCGCCAGTCCTGCGGCGGTGCAGCTGACGGCCAGCGTTTATGTCGGCGCCTTCGCCTTCGCCCAACTGGGCTACGGGCCGCTCTCCGATCGCTTCGGCAGGCGGCGGGTTATCCTTACCGGGCTTGCCGTCTACGTCACTGCGCCGCTTATTTGCGCGACGGCGGAAAGCATCGAGGTCTTGGTCGCGGGACGCGCGTTGCAGGCCATCGGCGGCTGCGCCGGCCTGATGTTCGCCCGCGTCATCGCCCGCGACCTGTATGAACGCAACCGCGCCGCCGGGGTCATCGGCTTCGTCACCATGGTGACGGCGCTGGTTGGCTCGGCGACGCCAATTCTGGGCGGCTGGGTCAATGTCTTGATCGACTGGCGGGCGAGTTTCTGGATCACCTCGGCGCTCGGTCTGGTGGTTTTCGTCATTACCCTGCTGTGGCTGCCGGAAACCCGGCCCAAGGGAACTGCCGATAATGTCGTCGCCACCTTCAGGCGCGGATTTCAGTTGTTGCGCTCGCCGGTGTTCGTCGGCTACGCCGGTCACGGCGCCTGCACGCTGTCGGCCTGGTACGCGATGCTGACCGGCCTACCTTTCATCATGGTCGATGTCCTGGACCAGCCGACGACGGCCTACGGCGTCTATTTCCCGCTCCTGTCGCTCGGCTACATGGTCGGCAATCTGGTCACCTCGCGGGTCGCCCAGAGTTGGGGCGCCCATTGCCTGATTGTCGTCGGTGTCGGACTGGCGCTGTCGGCGTGCCTGGCGATGGTGGTGTGGAACTTGGCCGCGACACCGGTTCCGTTGGCGCTGTTCCTGCCACTGGGCCTGATCGCGTTCGGCCACGGCATGAGCCAGCCGGGCGCCATGTCGGGCGCCATCGGCGTCGTTCCGGCGCTGATCGGTAGCGCCGCCGGCTTCATGGGATTCGGCCAGTGGCTGATCGCCGGCGTCACGGCGCAGTTGGTCGGGATGATCCAGAACGGCACCATCTGGCCGACCATGGCCACCGTCATCGGCTTTACCGTGCTGTCCTGGCTCAGTTATCTGCTTGCCAAGTGGGGCGAGGCGCGGAAACTGGACTCGGGTTCGCACGCTGGCCTATAATTTTCAAATGGGGAACGCCAGGGGGACGCCACGATGATCGCGGAAGCCGGGCCGAGGGGTCTGTTGATTACCAACGCGACGCTTCTGACGCTCGACGACGACCGCACGATCATCGACAACGGCGCCGTCGCCATCGACGGCGATCGCATCGTCGGCGTCGGCCCGGGCGACGATCTCCGTCGCCGCTTCCCCGACATGGAGCCCCTCGACGCCACCGGCAAGGCGGTGATGCCGGGGTTCATCAATTCGCACACCCATGCGGTGTTGCTGGTGTTGCGCGGCACCGTCGAGGACATGTCGGGCGACGCCATCTTCGGCTACATGACGCCGATCAGCTTCGCCATGACCGACGCCGAGCGCCGCGCCCTGGCCCGCCTCGGCTGCCTGGAAGCGATCTGCTCGGGCACCACCACCATGGTCGAGCCGTTCCGCTTCGTCGCCGGCTACGCGGCGGGCATGGTCGAGACCGGCATACGTCTGTGGTTGAGCGAAAACGGCGCCGACGCCCTGACCCTGAAAATCCGCCACGGCGTCTACGAATACGACCGCGCCTTCGGCGAGCAGTTTCTGGAGCGCATCGTCACCCTGGTCGAGCAATTCCACGATACCGCCGACGGCCGCGTGCAGTGCCAGATGGCGGCCCACGCGCCGGACGTCTGTTCACCCTGGATGCTCGGCCGATTGAACGACCTAGCCGGCAAGCACGGCCTGACCCGCACCGTGCATCTGGCGCAGAGCCCGGGCGAGGTCAAACAGGTGCGCGCCGCCCACAACCGGACGCCGGCGGAGTACCTCGCCGACAACGGTTGGCTCGCCGACGACGTGGTCGCCGCCCACTGGACCTATTGCACCGATGCCGACGTTGACCTGCTGGCCGGACACGGCGTCCACATGGCCCACTGCCCGGCCAACAGCTCGCGCCGCGGCCCGCACAAGGCCCCGCTCGGCCGGATCCAGGACGCCGGCGTCAATATTGTTCTCGGCACCGACAACATGACCGAGGATATGTTCCAGGCGCTGAAGATCGGCTCCATCGTTCATCGCGGCGGCCATGGCGGGGGCGTCGACCCGGCGCCCCGGGCGACCCTCGACGCGGCAACCCGCAACGCCGCGCGCGCCCTCGGCCGCGACGCCGACCTGGGCTCGCTGGAAGCCGGCAAGAAGGCCGATCTGATAATCCTCGACCTCAACCAGGCGCATCTGCGTCCGGTCATCAACCTGGTTTCCAACATCGTTCACTACGCCAATCCGGGTGCCGTCGACGCGGTGATGGTCGACGGCCGTTGGCTGATGCGGGGCGGCCGCGTGCTGACCATGGACGAGGATGCGGTGATCGCCGAAGCCCAGGAAGCCACCGTCGCCGCCTGGCGCCGATTGCACGAAACCTCCGCCGACATCGAACTGCCGCCCAGCCTGCAACACCGTTGAAGACCCCGATGACTAACAAATCCAAAATCGACGAATTCCACCTGCCCGGCGTTCTGCACCGCCGCACCCCGATCGACGGCGCCGCCCCGCTGGTCTTCGACATCCCCAGGAGCGGCGGCGACTATCCGCGCGAGTTCCAATCACCGGCCCCGTTCGACGCGGTCAGGCGCTCGGTTTCGATGTACGTCCAGGAGCTTTACAGCGGCGCCCCGGACCACGGCGCCACCTGGCTCTATGCCCTGTTCCCCAACGTCTACATCGACGCCAACCGCCATCAATTGGACGTCGACCCGGCGTGGCTGCGAGGCGAATGGCCGGAACCGCTCGAAACGTCCGGCAAATCGACCCGCGGCATGGGCCTGATCCCCCGGGTATGCGGCAAGGGCGACGTCGCCCTGCAAACCGAACAGATCACCGCCGCCGACCTGCGCCACCGGCTCGACAATTACTACTGGCCCTATCACAACGCCCTGGCGGCGATCCTCAAGGGCTTCCGCGAGCGCCACGGCGTCGCCCTCCACGTCAGTTGCCACAGCATGTCGAGCGTCGGCGGAAAGGCGGTCCCCGATCCTGGACGGATGCGCTCCGATTTCGACATCGGCACCCGCGACGGCGCCACCACGGCGCCGGAGTTCGCCGACGTGGTGGTCGGATATTTGAAGGGCGCCGGTTACGACACCACACTCAACGAACATTTCAAGGGCGCCGAGTCGGTGCGCAAGCACGGCAATCCGTCGGCCGGCGCCCACAGCCTGCAAATCGAGATCAACCGTTCGATTTACATGGACGAGGACAGCTATCGGCGCGGCGACCGGTTCGCCGAAATCCAACGCCACCCAAGCGGACTCGCCGAGCGCCTCGCCGAATTCGCCCGCGACCGGGCGCGATGACCGCCATGGACGCCCGTCGGCAACTGCTCGACTGGATCGACGCCGACCGCGACAAGCTGGTCGGCTTCTTCAGCGGCTTCCTGGCCAAGCCGTCAGCCAACCCGCCGGGCGATACTCGCGAGGCCGCCGGTTTCATCGCCGATTACCTGGACGCCGAGGGCATCGACCACCGGCTCGTTGCGCCGCGGGAACGGATGCCCAATATCCTCGCCGTCGCCGACGGCAACAGCGCCGGCCGCCACTTGGTGCTCAACGGCCACATCGACGTCTTCCCGGTCGGCGAGGACGAGCAATGGGCGCATGGCCCGTGGTCCGGCGAGATCGCCGACGGCGCCGTCTGGGGACGCGGCGCGTCGGACATGAAGTGCGGCACCAGCGCCTCGGTCCTGGCCTACATCTACCTCGCCAGGCTCCGCGATCGCTGGCCCGGCAAGCTCGTCCTGACCGCCGTTTCCGACGAGGAGACGGGCGGCGAGTGGGGGACGCGCTACCTGCTCGACAACCACGCCGGGGACTGTCTCGGCGATTGCGTGCTCAATGCCGAGCCGAGCGGCCTTTCCTCGATCCGCTTCGCCGAGAAGGGCACCCTCCGCCTGACCTTCCACATCCACACGCCGGGGGCGCACGGCGCCTATCCGCACCGCAGCGCCAACGCCAACCGCATTGCCGCCGGCCTGATCGCCGATCTCGACCGCCTCAACGACATGCCGGTTCCGATGCCCGCCGACATCGCCGGCTATCTGGCGCAACCCGAGGTGCGGGCCTGCATGGATACGGTGATGGGTGCCGGCGCGGCGAATGTGGCGCTGCGGGTGACCGTCAACGTCGGCGTCGTGCGGGGCGGGCTGAAGGTCAACATGATGCCCGGCGACTGCCGCGTCGAAGTCGACATCCGCCTGCCGTTCGGCGTCGACCGGGCCGACGTGCTGGCCGAAATCGCGGATATTCTCAAGGCCTACCCGGAGGCCACGCTGGAGGTCCAGGAAGCGGCCAGCAACCCGGCCTCGGCCAGCGATCCCGAACACCCGATGATGGGCATCCTGAAGCGCGTAATCTCCGAGACCAGCGACCATCGGCCGGAGGCGATCGCCGGTATCGGCGCCACCGACTGCAAGTTCTTCCGCTATAAGGGGGTGCCGTCCTTCGTCTACGGTCCGTCGCCGGAAACCATGTCGATGGCCGACGAACACGTGCCGATCGACGATTTCATCCACGTGCTCCGCACCCACGCGCTGGCCGCCTTCGACTACCTAACGACGGCCGATGAACTAGTGGATAGAATCTAACAAATGGGACCGCACAATGACCATCCAGGGCCAGACCGCCTATTCCTATTTCGGCCTCTCCACCTTCGCCAATCTGACCGCCGTCGTCGAGACCGTGCTCGACAACGGCGCCATGCCGGTGACCCTTGGCGGCGACCATTCGATCACCTTCCCGATCATCCAGCCTACCAGGGGTGCGGGCCGCTGACGATCCTGCATTTCGACGCCCATATGGACTATCGCGACGAGATCATGGGTGTGCGGTTCGGCCACGGCAGCTGCATGCGCCGCGAAATCGAGTTCGATTACGTCGAGCAGATCGGGTCCTGCGGCATCCGCAGCCTGCGCACCGGGCTCGGCGACGTGCGCGACAGCCTCGCCGCCGGCAACGAGATCATTCCGTACTGGAAAATTCGCGCCGGCGGCATCTCCGAGCGCCTTCCGGCGGGCAAGGATGTCTACATCTCGTTCGACATCGACGGCATGGACATGGTCGAGGTCAGCCCCGAATACGACGTCGGCCAGATCACCTCGCTGCTGGCCGCGCAACTGATCGACGAGACCCCGGGGTTCGCCTTTCCCGGCGATGGCGACTGAGGGGGAATCGACCATGGAACCATACCAACGGATAATGGTCACCGGCGGCAGCGGCCGGCTCGGGTCCTTCGTCGTCGACGAACTGCTCCCCGACTACCAGGTCACGGTGCTCGACCTCAGCCCGCCGAAACAGGACGTGGCTTTCATCGAGGCCGATATCGAGGACCGCGCCTCGCTCGCCGAGGCGTTCACGGGGATCGATGCGGTGATCCAACTGGCGGCGCTGGATATGGGGGTCGACGCCGAGGAGGACCGCTTTTTCCGGGTCAATGTCCAGGGACTATGGAACGTCCTGGAGTTCGCCGAGTCGGCTGGAGTCCGGCGGACGGTCGTCTGCTCCAGCGTCTCGGCGTTGAATATCAGCCGCCGGCATCCGCCGCGCTACCTTCCCGTCGACGTCGATCACCCGGCCCGGCCGGTGCATGCCTACGGCATCAGCAAGCTGGCCGGCGAGGTCGTCGCCGAGGCCTTCTCGCGGCGCTCGGCGATGGAGGTGTTTTGTCTCAGGCCGGCGTTCATCGTTCGCGACCCGGCGGTCCATGGGCTGGCGACATTGATCGCCGAGGCCGACGGCACGCGGCCTCCGGCGCCGGCCGCCGACCCGGCGTGGGAACCGCAGCGCAAGGAGCGTCCCGGCTCGCGGTCGTTCGTCAGCCCCGGCGATACGGCGCGTTGCTTCCGGGCGGCGCTGGAGGCCGAGGTTCCGGAGTTCGATATCTTCCACGTCGTCGCCGCCGACACCTACAGCGCTCTCGACACGATCGAGGTGGTGCGCCGGGAATTTGGCAACGACCCGGAGATCCGCACCCCCGGGCTTTACGCAACCGACCCGCGTGCATCGATCTACGATATCGCGCATACCCGCGACGTGTTGGGGTGGCAACCGCGCGAGCGATGGTCGGACGTCTTGGCCCGGGTCATCTCCGGCAAGTAAGATCAAGGATTATTGATCGTCATTCCCGGGCGGCCGGGCCAGAATTCGAGCACCGAAATTGAGTCCCGTATCGACCTCTGGCTCCTCGCGGCCCAGCGGGGTCGCGAAAGTCGAGCGTTCGCGGGCCAGGAATTCACCCGAACCCGGTTCGACATGAAGTTCGCCGCCGTCGACGACGACGCGCCCGCGATTGATCACCGTTACCGGCCAACCGGTCAGCGACATCCCTTCGTAAGGCGTGTACCCGGCCCGGTCGTGAAGGCTCTCCCAGGCCACGACACGCTTCTCGTCCGGATCCCAGATGGTCAGGTCGGCGTCGGCGCCGACGGCGATGGTCCCCTTGCGCGGGAACAGGCCATAGAGCCGGGCGGCGTTGGTCGATGTCAGGGCGACGAACTGGTGAATGTCGATGCGGCCCTTGCCGACGCCTTCGGAAAACAGCAGCGGCAGGCGCAACTCGATTCCCGGCAGGCCGTTGGCGATCTTGGTGAACGGCGGCGTCGGACCGGCATGAAGCTTGCCGGTTTCGTCGAACCGGTAGGGGGCGTGATCCGAGGAGAAGACCTGGAAGGTGCCGTTATTAAGACCTCGCCAGATGACCTCCTGGGCCGCCGCGTCACGTGGTGGCGGACTGCAGCAGAACTTCGCCCCCTCCATGCCTTCCTTGTCGAGGTCGTCGGCGGTCAGGAACAGATACTGCGGGCATGTTTCGCCGTAAACCTTCAAGCCCATGTCCTGGGCCCGGCGGATTTCCGTGGTCGCCTCCCCGGTCGAAATGTGGACGATGAGAATCGGCGTATCAACCAGCCGTGACAGGGCGATGGCACGATGGGTGGCCTCTCCCTCGCCGATGCGGCTGTGGCTGACGGCATGATATTTCGGCGCGCTGTTGCCGCCTTCGATCAGCTTTTCCGTCAACCAGCGGATCATCTCGTAATTCTCGGCGTGGATCATCACCATGGCGCCCTCGCGCCGGGCGGTGTCCATGACATCGAGCATTTGGCGATCGTCGAGACGCAGGAGATCGTAGGTCATGAAAACCTTGAACGACGTCAGGCCCGACTCGATCAGGGCCGGCAGTTCCTGTCCGAGCACTTCCGGCGTCGGATCCGAGATGATCAGGTGAAAGCCGTAATCGATGACCGCCTTGGGTCCGGCGCGGCCGTGGTATTCGTCGACCGTCCGGCGGAGCGAGTCGCCGCGGTGTTGAGCGGCGAACGGGATCACCGTGGTGTTGCCGCCGAAGGCGGCGGATACGGTGGCGCTCTCGAAATCGTCGGACGTCATCAAGCCGAAGGCGGATTTCTGTTCGATGTGGCAGTGCCCCTCGATGCCGCCGGGCAGCACCAGCTTGCCGGTGGCGTCGATGTCCCGGGCCGCCGGACCCAGGGACTTGGCCAGGGCGACGATATCGCCGTCCTTGACGCCGATATCGCAGGTCATCCTCGACGCCGCCGTGACAAGGTCGCCGCCGCGAACCGCCAGATCGTACTCGGTCATTCTTCCATTCTCCGACTTCTCATATGTTGGTGAGACGCCACCGTGGATAGTGGAGCGAGACGTGAATAATGTCGAATTAGTAAATCGCCATGGCGAATAATCCAGCGTTAATCATGATTCCGGCCGGCGGTCGGGCCGATCCGAAAGCACCCTAAAGCTGGCATCCCTTGTCGCCGCCCCACAGATATCCGTTGACGAAAGCGTTGGCCAGACGCGAAGGCGGGCGCAGGCGGGAACGCGACAGCGATATCTTGACCTGTTGTTCGGTTTTGAACGGCCGGGTTTCGAGGTTCCGGAAATTATCTCCGCTGACGGTAAATTCGTCGACCACGGCGACCCCCGCTCCGGCCTCGACCAGGGTGCAGGCGGAAATGCAGAACCTCACGGTAATCTTGATTTGTTGATGCACGCCGGCTTCCTGGAAAGCCTCATCGACAACCATGCCGATGGGAGAGCGCCTGGGATAGGAAATCAACCGGACATCCCGGAGATCGCCGGGCCGAATGGTCTTTTTCGCGGCCAGGGGATGGTTTTTTGGAAGGGCGCAAACCAAACCCCCATGGCGAATAACCTGGGAGTCGACGCCAGGGTGCTCGATCGGCGTAATGGTCAACGCCAGATCTGCCTGATCACAGTTCAATTGATCGACGATGTTCTCGTGCGGGGGCGTATCGAAGCCGATTTTCACCGCTGGCCGGTCCTGCAGAAAGGCGGCGATGGCTTGCGGGATGACAGTTTGCCCGAAGCTCGGACTGGCCAAAATCTTGAGTGCCCCGGCCTGGGTGTCGCTTAGATCCTCGACCAGATTCTGAACGGCGTCGAAGTCCGAAAACAGCTTTTCGGTGTTCTCATAAAGAACGTCCGCTTCATGGGTAGCGCGCAAGCGGCCACTGACCCGTTCAAAAAGCTTGAATTTCAACTGATCCTCGAATTGCCGCAGCATATTGCTGACGGCGGGCTGCGAGATCAGCAAAAGCCGCGCCGCGTTCTTGGTCGAACCGCCTTGCATGACGGCGCGGAAGATTTCCAGTTGCCTCAAATTCATAACGTATAATCTATGGAAATACGGATGCCCAAAATCTTAATTAGACATTGTACACGAAATTACTCCACCTTGAGAAGGTGCGGGTTTCCCCGGTGGATGAAAACGTGGAGGAGGAGCTGCCATGTCGAGAGTGTTTCGCGTCGGCGCCGCCCAATTGGGCCCATTGCAGCGATCGGATACGCGGCAAGTCGCCGTCGATCGGATGCTCGCCTTGCTCGATCAAGCTAACCGGGACGGTTGCAATCTGGTGGTCTTTCCCGAACTCGCGCTGACCACGTTCTTTCCTCGCTGGAACATCGATGACCGGGCCGAAATCGACGCTTACTTCGAATACGAAATGCCCAATGCCGCCACCCAGCGATTGTTTGACCGGGCCAGGGAATGCGGCATCGCCATGTATATCGGATACGCCGAGATCGCCGAGGCCGACGGCGCGCGCCACTGGTTCAACACCTCGATCCTGATCGACCGCGAGGGCGGGATCGTCGGCAAATACCGCAAGACCCATCTGCCCGGTCATGCCAGGCATGACCCGAAGCGTGCCTTCCAGCATCTCGAGAAGAAGTACTTCGAGGTTGGAGACACCGGGTTCCGGGTGTGGCGGACCATGGGCGGCCTTTTCGGCATGTGCATATGCAATGATCGTCGCTGGCCCGAATCCTACCGTGTCATGGGCCTGCAAGGCGTCGAGATGGTCCTGCTCGGTTTCAACACGCCCAGCGCCAACTCGCAGCGCCCCAAGGAAGGCCCCGAGCTTCGAACCTTCCACAATGATCTTTCGGTTCAAGCCGGGGCCTATCAGAATGGGACCTGGGTCGTCGCCGTGGCCAAGGCGGGGAATGAGGACGGGCACGACCTTCTCGGCGGCTCGACGATCGTTCATCCGTCGGGGAAAATCGTCGCCCGCGCGGAAACACTGGGCGACGAGTTGATTGTCGCCGACTGTGATTTGGACGAATGTAATTTCTACAAGGAGACGATCTTCGACTTCGATCGTCACCGGCGGATCGAGCATTACGGACTGATCACCGAACAAACCGGCGTCATTCGCCCGGCTTGACCGTGAGCCGGTTCTGGACTTAGGGAGTAGTGACATGTCGGCGCGAATTCTTGTCATAAACCCGAATAGCAACCGGGAAGTGACCCGGGCCATGGATCGGGCGCTGGACACGCTGCGCACCGCCGATGCCCCCGACATCGAATGCGTTACCATCGACGAAGGGCCGTTCGGAATCGAGAACCAGCGCGACACCGAGGCGGCGGCTCCCCATCTGATACGGCTGATCGAACGGGACACATCGGGCGCCGATGCTTTCGTCGTCGCGTGTTATTCCGATCCGGGATTGAACTCGGCGCGTAAAGTCACCGACAATCCGGTTTTCGGCATCGCCGAGACCGGCATTGCCACGGCGATTATGCTAGGCGGCAAAATTGGCGTCATCTCGATTCTCGCCGACGCCGTCGAACGTCATTGGGCTTACGCCCGATACCTCGGCCTGGACTCCAGAATCGCCGCCGATGTCCCGGTCAACCTGAGCGTTGCGGAACTCGCCAACGAGGATATCGTGACCGCTCAGATGCTGGATGCGGGCCACATCCTTTGCGACCGGCACGAGGCGGATGTCATTCTGCTCGGCTGCGCCGGCATGGCCAGATACCGCCGTGTCCTTGAGGATGAACTTAAAGTGCCGGTGATTGATCCGACCCAGGCCGCCGTCGCCGCGGCGATCACCGCGCTACGTCTCGGGTATCGACCATATTGCTCGACAGCCGGATGATCGACACCCACCCTGCTGGCCTTCCTGATTCTGGGCGAGGTAATCCGCGTACGAAGAATTACCGCACTGGTGGTGGGAATCCTGGGCACCCTCCTAATCGTGAGGCCCGGGTGGGAGGCGTTCAACATGGGCGCCGGCATGGTCCCCGTGTCCTCGGCCATGGTGGGCCTTGGGTACATCATCATCAAGGTGCTCTCGCGCACGGACTCGGGTCTGACCACGACCTTCATCGGGGCGCTCGTTGCAACGCCGGTCGCCCTTGCTGCCGCGCTTCCCGTATGGACGACGCCTTCCCTCTTGCATCTCCTGCCTTTGATCGGCATCGCCACAACCGCCATCCTGGGCAACCTGTGCCTCGCACAGTCCCTGAAGGAGGCGGACATCACCGTCGTGGCGCCGTTCGAGTTCCTGAAGCTTCCCTGGGTCGCCTTGATTGGGTACGCGTACTTCGCCGCCGCCCCGGATTACGGCGCCACATTAATCGCCGCGCGTTTTCCGAGAGGCTATGTGGACCCGAACCGCAGCCATCTGGATATCGACCCGGCCGCGTTTGATGACTGGCAGGGGCCCGCTGAGCCGACGGATAAA
>PVBE011313346.1_pt1 | contig 32313 bp, 31 predicted proteins | sample 1631181 | NCBI WGS metagenome assembly PVBE01 (sample SAMN08397723, study PRJNA350692) | Marine metagenome, whole genome shotgun sequencing project. | isolation source: water | place: Pacific Ocean | collected 2012-04
GAGCATGCGCCCGTTGGTCTGGAGGAGCACGCTCAGGCCAAGGTCCTTGGCCGCACGTAGTACGTCGATGATGTCGTCGCGGATGGTGGGCTCGCCCCCGGTGATGATGGCGAGCGTGGCGCCGTTGGCAGCGGCCTCGACAAGCTCCTTGCGCAGCTCGGCCAGGGTGCGGTCAGGCACACCGCGCTGTCGGTGATGCGCGACCACGCAGTGCCAGCAGTTGTTGTTGCATGCGTAACCGACCTTTACGGCCGCGATGCGGAGGGGTGCGCTCGCCACCTGCTCACTCCTTGGGATCCGAACTGCTCCCTTGCAGGGTGTCCCCTTCCTTGCGTGCCATGCTGCGTATCCGTCGCTCTCGGGCCATGTTACCCAGGCACATTCCGACGGTGCCCTTGGTTGTCAGCTGGTGCACCGAGCACCGCCGTGCCCTCTCATACTCGAAGTTGTCCGGGTTGCACAACGCCCCGATCTCGAGGAAGATAATGCGGGGGGAGAGGTGGAACGCGCGCAGTGGCCTGCGTAGGAGGATCCCCAGTGCGAGCGAGGCGACGTTGAGCAGGAGGCCAAGGGTTCGCGGGCGCAGGGAGTGTGCGATGGCACGTGTCAGGAAGTAGGGCGTGGCCAACCAGCTCCCTCGCTCCCGCATGTCCCTGAACCGCTCGAGGGCGGGCTCGAGCCCGTCCAGTTCGAGGACCTCGTTGATCGTGGAATATTTTCCGTCGCGGTCTCGCAGCAGGAAGAACAGGTACTCGTTGGAGCACCAGCGCTGGGAGATAATGTTGAACAGCGAGTAGAGGAGCTTGTGGAACTGGAGGATCGTGCCGTTGGAGATGCGCCCGTCGGTCTGCTCGGCGAATATGTCGAGCAGCTCGTCGCCGCGTAGGCTCTTGGAGTGATCCAGCCCGGCCGAGCCCATCTCCACATAGGACTTGATGGCGATGCCCCGGACGAACGGATGCTCCACGGCATAGTCGATAATGCGGGGGATCTCGTCCTCGTTCAGTCCACGGGCGATGGTGGCCTCCAGCACCGTCGGGATGCCCAGCTCGCACAGGTTCTCGAGCGTTCTGCGCTTGATCGTGGCCATGTCACACTCGCGCATCGTCCGGTACACATCGTCGTCGAAACCGTCGAACTGGAGGTGCACCTCATGGAGCCCCGCCTCGGTGAGGGACCGAAGGTACGACATCTCGGCGATAGCCTTCCCGTTCGTGAAGAGCACGGGCACGTTGCCCGTATCACGGATGACCCGCACGATCTCGGGCAGGTCGTCGCGCACCGTGGGCTCTCCCCCAAAGAGGCTGATGCGCTTGCCCTGCATCCCGTCCATCTTCTCCTTGATGAACTTGAGCGACGGCTCATCCCACAATCCCGCCGATGCACGGGTGAAGCAGATGGGACAGGCCATGTTGCACTTTGGCGTTATGTAGAAAATGTAGCTATCGTGGCTGTGCTCGGGAAGGTCCCAGATGAGAGTGGTGAAGAAGCGGTAGAGCTCACGGTACTCTTGCGGATGGCGCGAGAGCACGACGGAGAAGTCGCCGTGCTCGGGGCATGTCTTCTCCATGTACACGCCCTCGTCGTCCACCCTCACTACGGCGTCCACGGGGTCGCAGCATACGGGGCAGACGCTCTGGACCTCACGGAGCGTGTCCACGGGCGCCGGTGAGCCTTCGATGTTTAAAAAGAGATTGGTTAACGGGCCCGCGGGCGCCAGTTTGTACCCTGCTGACGTGGCGCACGTTCTCTTCGGGAACGTAGATAAACCTATCGAAAGCCCCCCCAAGGTATGAAGGTCAATCTCGCCAGGAAGATGAACGGCATCAAGCCTTCCGATATACGCCGTCTCTTCGACCTTGCACAGGGGATGCCAGGGGTCATCAGCCTCGGCATCGGCGAGCCCGACTTCGGAACCCCGGACCACATCCGGGAGGCCGCAAAGCGCGCCATCGACGAGGAGCGGATCTGCTACACACCGAACGCAGGTATCGCTGCCCTGCGCGAGGCACTGGCGGACAAGTACGGCCGTGAGGGCATGGTGTACGACTCGTCCAGCGAGGTCCTCATCACAGCCGGTGCGACCGAGGCGGTGTCCACCGCCATCCTCGGCCACGTCAAGACCGGAGACGAGGTCATTGTCCCCGATCCCGCTTTCCTCATCTACACTCCCCTCGTCCAGCTCGCTGGTGGGACGCCGAAGTACCTTCCCCTCCTGGCCGAGGACGGTTACCGGTTCGACGCCGACCGTCTTGCCGAGCAGGTCAACAAGAAGACCCGGATGATCGTGGTGAACTACCCGTGCAATCCCACGGGCATGACCATGGGCACCTCCGACCTGAGGGCTATCGCCGAGATCGCCGAGGACAATGGGACGATCCTGCTATCCGACGAGGTGTACGACCGCCTCACCTTCGACGGTAAGCGCCACGTGAGCATGGGCACTATCACCGACAACGCCATCGTCATCAACTCGTTCTCCAAGACGTACGCCATGACAGGGTTCAGAGTGGGCTACGCCCTGGGCCGACGTGAGCTCATCGGCCCCATGCTGCGTGTGCACCAGTTCAACGTCGCATCGCTCACCGTCCCCTCGCAGCACGCTGCCCTGGCAGCTGCGACCGGTCCCGATGACTGTGTCGAGCACATGTGTGCCGAGTACGAAGCGCGGCGCAACCTTCTGGTGCGCGAGCTAGATAACTTGCAAGGGGTCTCCTACCTCGTCCCCGAGGGTGCCTTCTACTTCTACCTGGACGTCAGCGATACGGGAATGACAGGACTGGAGTTCTCCGAGCGCATGCTCAAGGAGGCGCTGGTAGTCGTTGTCCCAGGAAATGCCTTCGGTGACGTAGGCCACCACCACGTCCGAATTTCTTACGCTGCGTCCAGCGAACGCCTCATGGAAGCGTGCGAGCGGATGCGCCACGTGCTGGAGTGAGCGAGCGGCTGCCAAAAGTTGGTGAACTACCCCTCTCCAAGTAGAGATGCTATGAAAATTATTGAACCACCGTGTTGCCTTACCTCAGCAAAAGAGGTGACGCAAGATGAAGCACGGACACCAAACAGCACAGAACCTACAGATCGAGTACGAACAACTAACAACCCAGGAGCTGCACAAGAGATACAGGTACTTCATTGCCAAGGACGTGCACAAGAGGAGCACCACATACAATGTGCGGGACAGGATGGGCACCATCCTGGACCATGGTGAGACGGCCACGGACTACCAGGACCTCCATGACCGGCTCGAGCCATATCTTGACTCGGCGCTGATCGTGATGGAGGCGAGCACGAGCTACTACAAGCTCTACCAGGCATTCCTGGAGAACGGCTACGACGTTGTCGTCGCGAACACCATCAAGATACGGTCGCTTTTCCCCAAGGATGACAATATCGACGCTAGGAGGCTGTCGGACATGCTGCGCTTGGGATCGGTCCCGATCTCGTTCATCCCCGGTCCTGAGACCCAGCACCTGCGGAAGCTGGTCCGGACCAGACACTCCCTGATGCAGGAGAAGGTCCGATGGAACAACCGCATCCAGGCACTTATCGACCTAGAGGGACTTAGGATGCCGCCCTTCAATGCCTTCACCAAGACCTGGACCCGGGCACTCGTCACGTACCTTGAAAGACCGAATGCCAGCTACGAGCTCAAACACACGTTCACGCACTATACCCGGGTGGAGCGACACCTCGAAGAGATCTCAAAGGAGATGCTCAGGTACATCGTCGAGCACTGGCGAGAAGAGTACGAGTTCCTCCAAACGATCCCCGGGATGGGGCGCATCACTGGATGCTACGTGATCGCCGATGTCCTGCCCATCGAACGGTTCGCAGTGAAGAAGGGACAGAAGAGTCTGAGACGGTACGTTGGTGTCGTCCCTGCGTTCAGCTCGTCGGGCGATTCCGTTTCTCAGGGCAGGATCCCAAAAGGGTCGAGCCGGAAGCTGCTTCGCTGGGCACTCGTTGAGGCAGCTAATGCAATAACAAGGACGAAAACCAAACTTGCTCAGTTCTACAAGATGAAGAAGAAGCAGAAGAAGTGTTCCGGAAAGGCCAAGATCGCCTTGGCTCACAAACTCTCAGATATCATCTATCACGTTCTTACGACCAAGAAGCCATACGTGGCATCATGAACTGGAGGTATGAATGAAAGACCGATGAAGGCATGGAGGTGGTAAGGCACGCTGCCCTTGAAGCCCGTGTGTATAATACACTCAGTAGAGAGTGGGCAGCCAATGACTCCACATAGTGGGCCAACACGTTAGGAGCGTGCCAGTACCCTGATCGGAGAATGTCGTCAAAGGGCCTTACCACCAAAATGTCTAAATAGGAGGACGCATATAAATGTAACGAGGGACGCAACACGGGACCGGATGGGGAGAAAAAACAAATCTGATTCCCTCTCTGGCCTAAATAATTTTCATAGGAGGGGCTTCCCGCTTCGACGCTGTTCCCAGCTTCACGGGCGCATCGGGTGGTCCCCACCCTGATCGATCCTGAATGTTGATCGCAGCGTTCAGGTCACGGTCGATGATAAGACCTCTCGGAAGAGGACGTCCCGCCGAAACAAAAAAAGAGTTAAAGATTAGCGCCTTCGGTAGAAGGTAATGGTGGCACGTGCCAGCGACGCCAAGGCGATCCTCGGCCGGCTGCGGCCCCCTGTGGAGGAGGAGCTCAGGACCGTCATCGGCCTCCGCCCCGAGGTCTCTAGCCTCTACCGCCTCATGCAGTACCACATGCGCTGGCTGGACTACGACAAGGATACGGGCGAGTTCACGGTGTCCACCGCCTCTGGTGGGAAGCGCTTCAGGCCGATCATGTGCCTGCTCACCACGTCGGCGCTTGGGGGCGACATGGACACGGCCATCCCCGCGGGTGCCTCACTCGAGCTCATTCACAATTTCTCGCTCATCTTCGACGATATCCAGGACAACGATGAGCTACGCCGGTTCCGGCCTAGCATCTGGGCAGTGATCGGGAAGCCCCGTGCCCTCAACATCGGGGCTGGGATGCACAGCCTGGTGAACGTAGCCTCCCTGCGCCTCCGTGACAAGGGCGTGCCGGCCGACACAATACTGGACATCATGGACGTGCTCTCCCAGTCAATCATCGAGCTCTTCGAGGGCCAGGAGATGGACCTGAGCTTCGAGGAAAGGGACGACGTGGCGGTGGACGAGTACATCACCATGGTGGGCAAGAAGACGGCTGCCTTGGTGGAGGCCTCGTGCGCTACCGGGGCCATACTCGCCACAAATGACAAGGGGAAGGTCGACCTGCTGGCCACCTTCGGCCGTTCCATCGGCATCGCGTTCCAGATCCAGGACGACGTGCTCGGCATCTGGAAGGACCCCAAGAAGATGGGTACTCCCCTTGGGAGCGACATCCGCAACCACAAGAAGTCCTTGCCGATTATCTATGCGCTCAACAACGCTTCGAAGAAGGACCGCAAGCTCGTCCTCGTGGCCTACCACAAGGAGCAGATGAGCGACGAGGACGTCAAGGCCGTAATGGACGTGCTGGAGCGCTGCGGCGCCCGCGAGTACGCCGAGAGCGTGGCCGAGGAGTACGCGAAGAAGGGAATGGCCGCGCTGGACACGGCAGGACTCTCCGATGACGCCGAGCTGCGCACCATCGCCCGGTTCCTCATCCACCGCGAGTTCTGAGCCCACCCAAATCCTTATCAAGCACGCTTTCCTAGCTTCGACCATGCCCCTCGTCAAGGCGGTGCTCTTCGACATGGACGGGACACTGGTCGACTCGTCCGACGCCTGGTTCGCCCTCTTCAACCGCGCCAGGGAGCGCTTCGGTAAGGCGCCGGTCACCCGTGAGGTGTTCGAGCGCGATGTGTGGGGCTGCCCCTTCGAGGAGGAGCTCCGGATGTTCTTCCCCGACGTGGACGGGAAGGAGGTGCTAGAGTTCTACGAGGGGCATTATCTCGATGCTGCGGACCATCTTCGCCTCATCGAGGGCGTGGAGGAGGTGCTCGCAGCGCTCGCGGACCGGGACATCCCGGCGGCCGTGGTCACGAACACCCATCGGCCGCTCGCCCTGAAGGTGCTCGGTCGGCTCGGGATTGCGCGATGGTTCAAGGACGTTGTAGGTGGCGACGAGGTCGAGCACGGGAAGCCCGCTCCGGACATGGTGCTGCTCGGTTGCGAACGCGTGGGCGTGGGGCCCGACGAGGCCCTGTTCGTGGGCGATACCGAAGCGGACGTGCAGGCCGGACAGGCCGCAGGGGTGATAACCCTGTGTCTCGGACCCCATGGCGAGAACAGGATCTCCTGCCCAAGGGACGCGCTGGATCATCTATAAGCATGAATAAGGATTATGGCTCCTTTGAGAAATGGGATCCGTCCGGGACAAACGTTCTTCCTCATTATGGGTGGGCCCGTAGTGCTCTAAACTCCCTCGATCTCCGCATCGATGCGCTGCATGTCCTTGATGAGGTCGCGGCGCACCTGGCGAGCGTACCGGTTGTGACGGTGGATGTCCAGCATCAGCTCGTGGGAGTCGTTCCTGACGATCGCAACGAGCTTGAGGAACATGTCATGGGTCGGGGTCTTGAGCTCGACGCACTCCACGTCGATGTCCTCCAACGACTTGCCCAGGAAGTGGACGAGAGTGAGTGAGTGGGCCATCTGGCGGTCGTGCTCCGCGGGCTCCACCACCATGGGAACTATACCGAAGGCACGCAGGAAGTCGATGAACCGCTCGAGCTCGCCAGGCCGGGTGCGGACCGGGCAGATGGCCATGAGCCGTCCCTCGAGCGAGGTAGAGGCGCTGTCGGGGCCGAAGAGGGGATGGGTGCCGATGCACGAGCAGTGTTCGGGCACGAACCGTTCCATGGCCGCTATGGGCCCCTCCTTCACCGAGCACACTTCGATGATGATGGCGCCCTCTGTGAAGTGCGGTGCCAGCGCGGTCAGGCTCCCCTCGAACTTGGAGATGGGAACGGCGAACACCACGGCGTCACAGGCCGCGCACTCCTCCGCAGTTGCCCACTTCACCCCCTGTTCCCGGGCCTTCGCGCTGCGGTCCTCGATATCGTACACCAGGATGTCCAGTATGCCCCGAAGATAATGGGCGACTAGTTGGCCGAAACGGCCGAATCCGATGATGCCCAGGTGCTGGGGCCTCACTGGCAGACACCACGCCGGGTCGACGCAGTCGACGGGTCCAGCTCCTCCACGAACTCCCAGAAGGTCACACAGGGGCAGAGCTCTGAGGTGAAGAGGGAGCACTCCTCCAGGCAGGCCGCCCGGGCCTCGGTGCCATCGATATCACGCACGGCGATCACTCGCCGGCCGTCGTCGCACGTTGTCTTGAGCACCGTGGGGCATGTGGGTGAGCCTAGGACAAGGGAGAAAAGGTCGTCGAGCACGTCGATGATCATCTCAACTGGATAGTGTGCGTTCTCGCTTAATAAGCGTTTGTCCCGCGTCCGGGACCGCTACAAGGCGCTATGATCGTGCTATCAGGCCCCGTGAACCTTCTCCAGGTCCTTGAAAAGGTCGCTGACCTCGTCGTATACAATGTCGGGGCGCTGCTCGGGAGCCCACTCGGAGACTATCTCCTTGTAGAAGTCCTCGTGGCGGCCCTTGTAGTCGGGGAAGTTGGTGAGGACGAAGATCTTCGTGGTGTCCTTGTCTCCCACGAGCATGTCGGTTGAGGGCGTGTCACCGACCATGGCGACCTTCTCGACACCGTCGCCGAGCTTGGCCTTGGCGTGCTCGAAGAAGTAATTTCCGGGCTTGAGGATGACCTCCTCGTTGTACTCGGTCGAGGTGGCCTTGAGCATGTCGCGGATCCCGTTGGCGATGAGACCGCTGCTGGCTGTGTAGGCGTCGTTGACGCGGTACGCCGTGTCCTCGCCGCACACGAGCAGATCGGCGCCGTAATCGATGACGGCGTTGGCCCCTGCCTCGATGTCCCGGCTGGACCACTCGCGCTTGTAGCCGGTGAGCACGGCATCGACCTTGGGGAGAGTGGCACGCTGGTCGCTGTCGGGGTGAATGTCCTCGGTCGTAAGGACGTTGTAGCCCGCATCGCGCATCTTCTCCATGATCATGTCGTCCTTCTCGTAGATCGCGAATACGGTCTTGTAACCCTTCTCACTTAGGTAGTTCAGCGTGGCCTCGGCACCGGTGTAAACCTTGCTCTCGGGCACATCGAACTGTTGAGCATAATCTGAAGCCATCTTGGATGTATTGTTGGAAGCAATGGCGAAAGGTACGTTCTTGTCCTGGAGGTACTGGAGGCCTTCTTTGACGCCACCGAAGATCTCGGTCCGTTCATCGACGAGCTCGGTGAGAACTCCGTCCTTGTCGATAAGATATCCATCGACACCCTTCAACAGGGCCAGTCTCTCACTTTCAGGAATCTCATACACGATAGTGTACCCCCGCACTCTATTACATGTTATTAATGTCGTTTGATGTTTATATAGTTTACTACTATTCAGGGGTAACATTGGTGCTCGAGGCACTAACCACCGCCGATTTCAGGCACTGCGCCCTGTAGTAGGAGTGCTCGCTCATCTCCTCGCATAGCGCGGGATCCTTTCGGGAAGTCGCCACGTTGAAGAGGCACACGTCACGGGGCCCAATGTCCGTGATGGCACGGCACACCGCGGGATCGCTCGCCCCCGCGACGAGGTTGGTGATGCACAGGTCACGTTTTGCCGCACGCTCGATAGAAGAGCACATGGACAGGTCCCTGGTGACGAAGGCCCTGCACTCCACACGGTCGTCCTGGTTCTCCATCTTATCGCATGTCGTGAGATCGCCGGTCCGGTTGGCGACACGCCTGATGCATGCGGTGCGCTCGTGGAGGATGTCCAGCCCCAGACATTCTGAAATGTCCCCCTCGCCGAGCAAGGGAGCCGCTGTGGCCGAGGCTTCGGTACCGTTCCCTTCATCGAAGGCCCAGTCATCGTCAGGGAGCGGGGCATCGGATCCTGGGGCCTCCCCCCCGCCAGGGAAGAAGAACCAGGTGGCCAGGAATCCCACGGCGATGATCCAGACCATCACCACCATAGCGGCCTTCAGGGACGTATCGGATGAGCCACCACCCAGAGCCACCTCGATCTCGGCGGGATCGTATCCCTGGGATGTGAGGTTCTCGCGAAGGTTGTCATCGGTATATCCCTGCTCGCGCCAGTACCGGACATAATCCTCCAGTTGACCCATCCGAATGGTAGATAGCGCCCAAAATAGATAAGATTACTCTTCACGGCCGAGGCGCTCGATGGCCGCCGTCACAAGTGCTGCACTGTCCCGGACGTCACGCACGTCACCGGTCTCGGGGATGCTGTGCATGTTCTCGATGGGGATGGAGAGCACGGCCGTGTCCACATCGGCATCGAAGTAGGGCAGGCCGTCGGTGGTCCTGATATCGAACCGGTACGAGTAGGGCGATACCTGGGTGGCCATACCGAGCTCCTCACCAGCGGCGAACAGGGCATCGGTCGCCTCGTGCGCAACGGATTTAGGAGCCTTCGTGATGACGGGCCCGCCGCCCATCTCAACACGGTCGAGATACGTCACGTCCACAGCGATAGCATAGTCGGGGTGGATCTTCTCGGCGATGTGACCTGCACCGACCTGTCCGATCTCCTCCATGGAGGCGCCAACGATGTACACCGTCGGGCCGTCGTTGCCGCGTTCCCCGAGGGTGCGGGCCACGTCCATGAGCACCGCCACGCCGGCCCGGTCATCCAGGGCCTTGGTTGTGATGCGGGTCCCGTCGAGCTGCGGCTCATAGTCATGGTTCCAGTGGGGCACCTCGTCGATGTGTGCGTCCACGAGCACCGATGGACCGGTGCCGTGCTTCACGCCAACGAAGTTGTTGTGCTCGTCGATGTAGCACTCGTCGAGGTACGAGGTGAGGTTCTCCACGAGGTACTCGGCCACGGGGCGTTCGCGCCGGCTGGGCGCGTACATGCTCGTGAGCTCGATCAGGTCCTGAGTGACCTGGTCAGTGGGCTGTGGGGGGAGCATCTCCGGCCAAGTGGCCGTAGGGGTCCGTCCGAGCTGCTCGAGCGCGCCCTTCACGACCTCGGCGGTGGCCCGGACATCGCGCACATCACCAACCTCAGGGACACGGTGCATGTTGGCGATGGGGATGCACACTACTGCCGTGTCCATGCCCAGCTCCCTGTAGGGGAGGGCGTCGGTTGTCTCCACATCGAAATCGTAATCGTAGGGAGATACCTGTGTTGGGATGCTGTACTCCTTGCCAGCAGCGAATAGGGCGTCAGTGGCCTTGTGCGGTACGGTGTCTGGTGCCTTCGTGATGACGGGTCCGTCGCCACGTCGCACACCGTGCATGTAGGTGACGTCAACGGAGAAGGCGTAGTCTGCCAGCACCTCGGCCGCGACCTCACCAGCGCCGATCTGGCCAATCTCCTCCTTGGTGGCCCCCACAAGGTACACCGTGGGACCGTCCTTGCCCTGCTCGTTAAGATAACGGGCGAGGTCCAGGAGCACCGCCACGCCGGTCCGGTCGTCCAGGCCCTTCGCACGGATGGTGGTCCCGTCCAGCTGAGGCTCATACTCACGATACTCCGGATTCCGTCGGGATATCTCGTCGATGTGGGCGTCCACGATCACCGTGGGCCCCGTACCGTACTTCACACCGACGACGTTGTCGTTCTCGTCGATGTAGACATCGTCGAGTAGGGGTTCGAAACGATCGAATAGGTACTCGGCCATCTCCTCCTCATGACCGCTTGGTGCATACATCCCCGTAAGTTCGAGGAGATCTTCGACGATCTCGTCCATTCCTATGTACCCCTGGCAGCGGTTAGCAGGGTCCGGTGCTTAAAAACATTTCGCTTACGGCCGGAAGTAGGAGAGTATAATGCAGGCGCTCATGTCGTTCGGGGGGGACGATAATATCCGGAAACGTGAATCGTCCACTCAATCTTTATAACCCATGAAGGGGAATATAATGACATGCTCGACCAGGGCATGCCCGCGTTCGATGGGCGGCTCTCCCACTATCAGGAGACAGGGGAGTGCCCAACCTCGTTGAACGCCCGTAACGAGGATTCTGACGACCTCTCCGGACTGCTCTGGGAGGACCTTTTCGCCATGCCATAGTGCCGCATGAGCCATTAAAATTTAAGCAATGACTCAGTTCTCTGTTGGTAGCAGGTAGACCCATGGCCACAAAGCCACCGATCGCCGGCCCTCGTCGCGCCCAGCGACTACGCCAGCGGGACGAGCATATCAGCTCTGCCCAGGACCACGAGGACGCCGAACGGTGGTTCGAGGCCGCGCGGGATTGGCTACATGCCGGTCTCCCCCTCCGGGCAGCAGCTGCGTTCGCGAGAGCTGAGCTGTGGAGCGATGCCGCAGAGGCCTATGAGGAGGGCGAAGAGTGGGCCGACGCCGCCCGGGCCTGGTCGAAGGCTGGAGAGGCGATGGAGGCCGACGGCCTGTGGTACGAGGCATCACAAGCCCTCGACCGCGAGAGCGTCTGCCGCGAACATGTCCGAGAAGAGACCGAGATCCGTCGCAAGCTCCATAAGGCAACCTCTCTAGAGGCGAAGGGCGAACCGGCCGAGGCCGCCAAGGCCTTCGAGGAGGCCGGAGAGCTCGTGCGCGCCGCGGAGAACTGGGAGGAGGCCGGACGCGAGCCTGAAGCAGCACGATGCCTTGAGCGGGCCGGTGATAACGCCCGGGCCGCGGTTCTCTATGAGCATGCCGGGATGTGGCGTGAGGCCGCCGAGTGTCATCTCAGGGACGAGCGCTGGACCTCCGCTGCCGAGGTCTTCGAGAGGGCAAAGGACCACCCTGCCGCCGCGACCTACTTCGAGCGCAGCGGGAACCTAGAGCAAGCCGCTGAGAACCGGGAACGTGGAGGTGACTGGGACAGTGCCGCCGCCCTCTGGGAGCAGGTCGGGGAGCGTACCCGGGAGGTCAAGGCCCTTGAGAAAGCCGGCCGTTGGGCAAAGGCAGCCAGCATCCATGAGGAGCTCGGTGACCAGCGGAAGGCATCTGCTGCTTGGCGCAAGGGCATGCGCCCCGACCGGAGCGGCAGGAGCCGGGGTCTGGCCATGGAGGAGGCGGAGCGCTGGGCGGACGCCGCCGAGGCCTGGGCCGAGATCGGCGAGGCGGAGCGGGCCGCCCAGGATTGGGAGAAGGCCGAACGGTGGGAACGGGCCGCGGAGGCGTGGCTCGTCGCCCGGTCGTACGCCCGGGCAGCTCGGGCTTTCGAGAAGGACCGGGACTGGTTCAATGCCGCCCTCAACTTCGGTGAGGCGGAGGCCTGGGACGACGCAGGAAGGAACTGGGAGAAGGTTGATGAATGGAGCCGGGCCGCACGTGCATGGTCGAACGCCGGTGACCGGGCCGCTGCCGCACGCTGCTGGGGTCGGGCTGGTGAGTGGGAACGGGCCGCAGGTCACTACGAGGCCGCTGGCGACCACGCCTCTTCCGGTGAAGCCTGGCGTCGCGCGTCCCGATGGGCCGATGCCGCACGCGAACTGGAGGCAGCCCAGCAATGGAAGGACGCCGCCGAGGCCTATCGGAAAGCGGAACGTTGGTGGAAGGCCGCTATGCTGTTCGAGCGGGTCCGCGAATGGCCTACTGCCGCCGAGTGCTTCGAGCAGGCCCGGGACCTTCCCAAGGCCGCACTGTACTACGAGCGGGCCGAACGATGGGCGGACGCGGGCCGCTGCCAGCTGGCCGTGAAGCGTTACCCGGAGGCGGCCGCCGCGCTCGAGCGTGCTGGCGACATAGAGAAAGCGGCTGCTGCCTGGGAAAAGGCCAACGACTTCGCCAAGGCCGGTCGAGCATGGGAGCGCCTCAAGCGATGGCGCCGGGCCGCCGCCGCGTTCCAGCGCGCGGGGATGCTCGCTGATTCCGCCTCTTCATGGGAGCGCGCCGAGGAGTTCGACAAGGCGGCGAAGCTGTACGAGGGGAACGAGGACTGGCCCGCCGCCGCGCGCATGCTCAAGGCGGCCGGGAAACCAGCGGCTGCTGTGTTCGAGAAGGCTAAGGACCTAGAAGCAGCGGCCAGCTGCTATGAGGATGAGGAGAACACCCTCCGGGCCGCGGAGCTGTGGCAAGAGCTAGGGAACCTCCAACGCGCAGGCACCCTGTTCCTTGAGTCTGGACGGCCCGAGGACGCCGCCGTCGCCTTCGAGGAGAAGCTCCTGTGGAGTGATGCGGGTGACGCGTGGCGCTCCGCAGGACGGCTCGAGGAGGCCGCACGGGCTTACCAGAAGGCCGAGCGTCAGGATGACGCTGCGACCTGCCTGGAAGAGGCAGGCAAGTACACCAAGGCCGGGCGGCTCCGAGAGGAACTGAAGGCCTACGTCACCGCCGCAGAGGACTTCGAACGGGATGCTAAGTGGGACCGCGCAGCTGCCGACTGGGAGCGCGCCGGACGATGGGAGGAGGCAGGGCTGGCCTGGGAACGGGCCAAGGATTCCGGCCGAGCTGCCGAAGCGTTCTCCCGGGCCGGCGATCCCGCAAGGGCTGCGTCCCTGTTCGCCAATGCAGCCCTCCACGAGCAGGCCGCCAAGGCCTATGAGAAGGCAGGCGACTGGGAGCATGCGGCCCTCTCCTGGGAGCATGTGGGCGAACATGCCAAGGCCGCCCAAGCCCTGGAGCGAGCGACCGCCTGGGACCGTGCAGCCCGTCGCTGGGAGGCCGCTGGTGAGCCCGCTCGTGCTGCTGCTGCTGCCGAACGGGCCGGGCTCTTCGACGACGCGGCCCGCCTTTGGGAAGAGGCCGAGGAACTGGAGCGAGCAGCCGAAGCTAGCCAGCGCACCGACGATGCGGCTCGCACCGCTCGCCTCTGGGATGCGGTCGGGAAGGGCGAGCACGCAGCACGTTTCCACCTCGCTGCGGGCGATCCCGAGAAAGCGGCTCCGTTGCTAGAGCTTGCAGGGCGTATCGAGGAGGCCGCAGCCGCTTACGAGGACGCCCGCGACATCGCCAAGGCGGCACGGCTCTACGAGTCCGCCGGGGACGTCACCAAGGCAGCCAGCCTCTACGAGCGACTGGGCGAGCACGCCAAGGCCGCCAAGCTCCATGCGAGCCAGGCCAACGCCCCTGAAGCTGCCCGTCTCTACGAGTCCATAGGCGAGTTCGGGGACGCTGCCAAGTACTTCGAGGCCAGCGGTGACTTCTCCCGGGCAGGGGATAGCTACGAGAAGGGTGGTAAGTTCACCGACGCGGCCATGAACTTCGCTCGCTCCGGGGATATGGCCCGAGCAGGAGCGAGCTTCGCTGCCGCGGACGACTTCGCCCGTGCTGCAGAGGCATTCACCGAGAACGGCGACCACGTCCTGGCGGCCGAGCAATGGGAGAAGGCCGAGGAACCTGCCAAAGCGGCCGAGGCCTACGAGCGGGCCGAGGCGTTCGACAAGGCCGCCGAGGCCTATGAACATGCTAACGAACTGGAGAAGGCCGCGCGTCTATTCACCCTGGTCCGCTCCTTTGAGCACGCGGCAGAGCTCTTCACCAAGCTCGGTCAGCATCGGGAGGCAGGCGTGTGTCTCGAGCGGGCGGAGCATTGGAGCGATGCGGCGGAGTCCATGGAACTGGCCGAGGACTGGGAGCAGGCCTTGGAGGACCACAAGCGGGCCGGTCATTGGGAGCGGGCCGCCAGTGTATGCTTCAAACAGAACCGGCTCATGGACGGCGTGGACCTCTTGCTCAAGGCCGGGAAGAACGAGGGCGCCGCCCGCCACCTCTTCGAGAAGGCCTCACATACCATCATGGACCTGGACGACACCTGCACGCTCCTGGAACGCGCACAACGGATACACCGCACCGGCTCCATCGACGGCGCCCACCGCATCATCGCTGGCGCACTCAAGGGCCGGCTCGAGGACCTCCATAAAGGCACGTCCATGATGACCGATGACGCTGAGTTCGCCTTCCACGCTTCCAAGCGCTTCCTCCAGTTCGCGCGAGAAGAGGAGCGCAAGCTCGCTGCGAAAGCGCCTCGCAAGGTCCAGCACGCTGTGCGCATCTGCCCGGAATGCGGTGAGGAGATACGGCTCGCTAAGGTGCCGAAGTTCTGTCCTTTCTGCTCCAAACCGCTCGCGTGAGCAGCATTACTGACCCGGCTGAAGGTTCATCGCTCCGCAGCGCTTGCAGCACCGGTATTCCGTGGGGCCTCGGTACACGATGGTGAAATCGGTGAGCTCCCGCTCGCAGTGACCACATTTCAGAGCACTCGAATCCTCGAGCTGCTGTGCGTACACGATGATGCCGCTCTTGCCGGGGGGCATGGACGCCGTACCAGCGTGGGGTTCTGTCAGCTCCTTCCGCGGCTCTCGTCGCCCCTCGTCCCGTGTCCTACGACGGGGCTGCCGTGACCGCGATCGGTCGACCTCGGTGGGTGTCGGAGCGGGAGCGCGCTCGGGGCCATCCTTGGGTGCCGGATCAGTCTTCCTTCCCTTTCGTCGCCGACGCCGCTTCGGATGCTCACCGGCCCGCTCGAAGTACACCTTTCGTCCCTCGAGATCGACCTCGGCCACCTTCCAGCTGGCGGTGAGCCAGGCGTTTGCCGGGGACCGGGGCCCTGTTGCCTCGTTGGTCCACCACTCGGCCTGCTCCAGAGCACGTGCTGGGAGGTCTACGCCGAGGATGCGTCGTTCGATGGTGGAGAACTTCAAGCACAGTTTCCGGCGGCCTTCCTTGGCCAGGAAATCAGTCAGCGGCTGGTATTTGTTGCCAGTCAACGGGAAGTTGATAGAGGGACATATTTATCAAGTCTTCCCCCGGGCGGCGTCCTATCGACCCTCGAACTCGCGGCGCGAGGTCGCGATCGCACCTGCAGCGGACGCGAGCACCATCACTCCCCCCAGACCCTGGAGCGGTACGACCGCCTGGGCAAAGAAGAGGGCGGCCCACAACGTCGTGAGCACGGAATCGAGCAGGAGAACGATACCCTCCTCCGTGGGATCGACCTCGTCCGTGTCCACCATGGTCAGGAGGGTGTAGGGTCCCGTGGTGGCCACCAGTGCGAACAGGACACCGATGATAACCACGCGCCCAGTGGGCCAGGCGAGCCCGACGACCTCGATCGGGAGCGATGAGGACGAGAGCGCCAGGGCGAGCACGGCCAGGGACGGTAGGCTGAGCAGGAACACGGCCAGCTGGGCCCGGAGAGGGGGGTAGTCCCGGCGGGAGAGGGTGCGCTTGCCCCTGAGATAGAGCGCGTACAGGAGGCCGGAAGCAGCAGCAAGTATGACGCCGGAGCGGGTGGAGGGATCGCCGGCGGGCTCGCCGGCGACCAGCACGACACCCACCATCGCCACGAGGACCAAGCCCAGTCGGGATGGCTTGAACTCCTCCTCACCGGCGGCCATGGCCATGATCATTGTCCAGAGTGGCTGTGTGTAGAGGAGGGCGACGGCGACGAGGGCCGAGGCACCCAGGGCGAGGCAGGAGAGGAAGTCCAGGAGGAACACAGTGAACAGGGTGCCCAGGCCCAGGAACAGCGGTAGGTCCTCGCGGCGGACCAGCGGTCCCTCGAGACCACGAAGTGCGGGAAGGAGCAGCATCACCGAGAAGCTCGAACGGAACGCCACCTGCATCAGCGAGGAGACGCCCTCTGCTTCCAGCAACTTGGCGAACACGAAGATGAACGAGAAACCTAAGGCCGCGGCCAGCACAAGAACATGACTCCGGGAGATGTGGTGCCTCACGTCCTTCCACCCCCTGCTTCCAGTACTACGTTAACGCCTTCTGTCACCGTGCGATCGATTGGCGGCGTCGGAGACAGCTTTTTATACTTTTCCGTCCGCTGAATTTCTCGGGGTACGACATGGACGTCGAATATGTAGATACCATTATCCTTCTTGAGGACGAGCGCCCGGAGGACTACCTTGGGGTCTTTGCCAACTACGGTGGCGAGGTCACCCGTGAGTTCCACCTGATCAACGCGGTAGCTGTCAGAATGCCCGAGGACCAGCTCTACAAGCTGGAGGGCTACGACTTCATACGCAAGGTCGAGATGGACGGTGAGGTCCACGCGCTGAAGACCGAGACGGCCAATGCCTATGCGGGCTTCGGCTCCGGCCAGTGGGACATGGACAACATCAACGCCCCGCAGGCCTGGGAGGCCGGATTCACCGGCAAGGACGTCAAGGTCGCCGTCATCGACACCGGTATCAACTACAAGCACTCAGATCTCGCTCCCAACTACAAGGGCGGGTACGACTTCGTCAACGACGACGACGATCCCCTGGACGATAACGGTCACGGCACCCACTGTGCCGGATCCATCGCCGCCAACGGCAAGATCAAGGGCGTCGCCTACGAGGCCGACCTCTACGGCGTGAAGGTGCTCAACTCCTGGGGCTCCGGGTCCTACTCGGGCGTCATCGCGGGCATCGAATGGGCCGTGGACAATGGTATGGATATCGCCTCTATGAGCCTCGGCGGTTCCTCCGGGACTGACGCCCTCCTTGAGGCGTGCGACGCCGCTCGTGCCAACGGCACCATCATCGTGGCCGCAGCGGGCAACTCCGGCGGCTCCGTCGGGTACCCTGCTGCGTACGATTCGGCCATCACCGTGGGTGCGGTGGACAAGCGCAACAAGCTTGCGTCCTTCTCATCCCGCGGTCCTGAGCTTGACGTCGTGGCCCCCGGTGTCAATGTTTACTCGACCTACAAGAACGGCTACAAGAAGCTCTCGGGCACCTCCATGGCAACTCCCCACGTGGCCGGCTTCGTGGCCCTGCTCAAGCAGCAGGACATGTCCCGCGGGTTCGACGACATCCGCACCATCCTCCATGAGAACTCGACGGACATGGGCGAGCCTGGCTTCAATGAGGAGTATGGCTACGGCCTCATCGACGCCATCAAGGCCCTGGGGATCTAATAGGACGTCCCTCCCATGTGGGAGGTCGAGCTGAAGGCGTGGGCAGACCCTGATCTTGAGAGCAGACTGGAGGCGATCGGCGCCACACTGCTCAGGCGTGAGGTCATCGAGGATCTCTACTTCCAGCACCCGGGCCGATCATTCGCCGAGACCGACGAGGAGCTGCGGGTGCGGACCGTGGACGGTAGGGCTGGTTTCATCACCTACAAGGGCCCGAGCACCGACGCGACCCGCCAGACCAAGGAGGAACTTGAGACCCCCGTCCCGGATCCGAATGCCGTGAAGGCGGTGCTGCGGCGGCTCGGATTCGTCGATGCTATCTACAAGTGCAAACGCTGCTCCCACTGGCGTCTCGATGACGCCATCCTCACAGTGGGCGAGGTGGAGGGCCTGGGCCTCTTCGTGGAGGTCGAGATCCCCACCGAGCGGGAGGAGGACGTGGCGACCAACCGCGCGCGCCTGCCCGACTTCCTCGACCGGATCGGCATCCCCCGGGAAAAGGTCGAGATCCGGTACTTCACCGAGATGCTCGTAGAGAAGGGGCTGGGGCGTCCGCCAAATCTTAAAAATAGGAAACACCCTTAACGGCGTTGATGGCCGGACCCGTCGACGAGCTCCTCCCCGTGGCTGCAGGTGGGCTCGGCATCGCCGTCCTCAGCGTCCTGGGGACGCATACCATGAAGGGCCGGTTCGGCACCGACCGGCGTGGGTGTGGCATAGAGGGCGCGGTGTTCGGCATCTGGACCAACCTGCTCCTCAGTGCGTTCAAGGTCTGGGCCGGACTCGTCAGCGGCAGCTTCGCTGTGCTCGCCGATGCGATACACTCGCTCTCGGACGTCCTCACCAGCGCTGTCGTGGTCGCCGGGATCCACGTCAGCGGCAGGGAGCCCGACCGCGACCATCCGCTCGGTCACGGGGACGCCGAGCCCATCGCCGGGCTCATCGTGTCCATCCTGCTCGTGGTCGTCGGTGTGGAGTTCGCCCGAACGGCTGTCGAGCGTCTGCTCAAGCCCGATATCCCGCAGGTCACGGTCGTGGCCATCGCCGCCACGCTTGTGGCCCTCGCCTACAAGTGGTGGGTCACCTTGTGGGTGAAGGATGTCGTGGAGAAGGTGCACAGCCCTGCACTCAAGGCCGACGCCGAGCACCATGCCAGCGATGTTCTCTCCTCGGTTGTCGTGCTCGTGGGTGTCACCGGTTCGTACATCGGTTATCCGCGCCTGGACTGGGCGGCCGGCCTGATCGTGTCCGCGTGGGTGTGCTGGGTGGGATTCTCCGTGGGCCGTTCCAACATCCGGATGCTCATGGGCACGGTGGAGGACCCGACGGTGCGCCAGCGCATCAAGGACCTCGCCCTGGCGGAGGATGACGTGAAGAACGTGCACAGGGTCCTCATCCATTACACGGGTTTAGAGTTCTCAGTGACCCTTCACCTGCGGTTCAAGCGGGACATGCTCCTCAGCGAGGCCCACGAGATCGCCCGTCGCATCGAGGATACCATCCTTGACGATTGCGCCGAGTGCAAGTACGTGACCGTCCACATGGACCCTGCCCGCTAAGGGGCTAGAGAAGGGCCTTGATCTTTTCCGTGGCCCGGTTCATCTCGACCAGGATGAGCCCGAGCGCGAAGGTGGGGCCAGTCATCGCAACTAGGATGGCCATGGGACCCGCGCCCATGGCTACGATGTTCCCATCCTTGGCCTCGACGATGATCCGGGCATGTTTACCGCGATGAAGTTCGTGGACCACTATCTCCGAGGAACCGACCATGGTGGCGGCGACCGCAGCGAATGTCTCGGCCTGGACCGATGGGGGGATGTCGCTGGCCATGAGCAGGCCATCACGGGAGACCACCGCTGATGCCTCCACGCCGCCATGGTGGCGCAGTTCGTGGAGTACCTCTTCCAACCGCTCGCGTATGGACGACATGGCCGCACCCTCACGCTGCCGGGATCCGCGCTTCAAGGACGTTGACGACCAAGAATAGTATGTAGACTATCACCAACGCCATGCTCTCCCGCCGCGTCAGGCGATGCTCAGTGTGGAAGTAACAGATGGCAAGGACATAGGCGAGGAGGGTGAGCGGGATGTTGAACTCGAGGATGCCGTGCTCGACGGTCAGATCCCTTATCGCCGCACCCGATCCCAGGGATAGGAGCGGATCGGTGATGTTAGAGCCGATGAGGTTGCCCACGGAGAGAGCGGTAGCGCCACGGCGAAGCGCCATCACGGACACTGTAAGCTCGGGGAGCGATGTGCCAACCGATACGAGGGTGAGGCCGATGAGCGTCTCCGACACGCTGAAGTACTGGGCGATTGCCATGGCGCTCTTCACGAAGAGGTTGGCACCGATGGGAACGGCCACGAGCCCGGGGACCAGCCACCACGTGGAAGCGAGTTCCTCGTCCTCCTCCTCCTTATCGGGTGTCCTCCCCCACAGGAAGAGGCCAAGAAGGTAGCCCACGTAAATTAGCACGAGGACGATCCCTTCCATCCGGCTCACCACACGGTCCGCCATTGTGACCGCCAGGATGAGCATGGCGAGGATCATGAAGGGACCATCGCGATGCACAGCTGTCCGCTCCACGTCCATCTCCCGCACAAGGCCAACGACGCCCAGGATGAGGGTGATCTGGACGAAGCAGGAGCCTACAATGTTACCGATCGCGATCCCGGACGCCCCGTTCCACGCCGCGAACATTGAGGTGGCGATCTCGGGGATGGATGTGCCCACGGACGTGATGGTGAGCCCGACGAACATCTGGGGTAGAGAGAAGCGGCGCGCCAAAGCCTTGGCCCCGTCAACGATCCAGTCGCTCCCCTTGATGAGGATCGCCACTCCGATGATGAAGTACGCTACGTTCTCGAGCATGGCCTTCCCGTCCGGTCACTCCTGGTCGAAGCCGACCTCTGAGTTGTCCTTCTGTCGCGCGTGCAATAAAAAGGTTTTCACGCCCTCCAGCGTGGGGAAGGCCGTGATAGCGCCGCGTCTGGTGGTCACCAGTGCGCCCACTGCGCACGCGAACCGCCCGGCCTCTACCAGTGATGAGCCACGCGCGAGCGAGGACATCAGACCTGCAGCAAAACCGTCCCCGGCACCAGTGGCGTCCTTTGGCTCCACCTCGAAGGCCGGGATGAACGTCGTCCGCTGTTCCTCGCAGAGCAACGCCCCCTTCGAGCCCAGGGTCACCACCGCCTTCTTGGGCCCGCGTCGGGTGATGAGGCGCGCAGCCATGGCCGGATCGTCCTGGCCTGAGAGCATCTGGGCCTCCTCATCGCTCGCTAGTATAAAGTCTACGTACGGGAGGAACTTCTCGTACACCTTCAATGCCTCGAGCTTTGTCCATGCGTCCGAGCGGTAGTTCACCGCGAACGAGACAGTGAGCCCGTGCTTTCTGGCAATCCTCACGGCACGGTACACGGCCCGCATGGGCTTCTTCGCCGAGAGGGTGAATCCTGAGAAGTGGAGGAATCGCGCGTTTGCGATATAGGGCTCGGAAATGTCCTTCTCGTTGAGCTCCACGTCCGCTCCGCGGTAGAAAAGGTAATCGGGCTCGGCCGTGACGAAGGCGAGCGATGTGCGCTCCTTGCACATGGTCACCTGCGAGACATCCACCCCTTCCCTCTCCAGTGTGTGCTTGAGGAATTGGCCGAAAGGATCGGCGCCCACCTTGGCGATGACCCCTGCCTTACATCCGAGGCGCTGCACGCCCACAGCGAAGTTGCCCGGAGCACCACCGAAGCACTTCTTGAAACCACTTACTCGGTCGAGGCCCGAGGCCTCGTCCACGACCATGTCGATGAGGATATCGCCGATGGCAAGGAAGTCCACGGACGGTGGCATCAGACCCCACCCCCCGTGGTACGGCACCCGGGGGTGGAGAAGGATAGATGGAGAACCATCGAAGGAGTGTTTCCGCCGTTTGATTTATCAAGGTATGGTCTTCCCACAAGAGCACAAGGTGCCGAACATGGATCCCTCCGACGCGAGCAGTCCCGCCGGCCAGCGACTTGCCGAACCCCCCTACCTCCAGGTGGCCCTGGATTTGGTGGACGACAAAGTGCTTCGACGTGTTGTCGAGGCTATTCCCGCCGACAAACGGATCATCCTGGAGGCGGGCACGCCCCTGATCAAGCGCTTCGGCGTTGGCGTGATGCGCGATATCAGTGCCATCCGGCCCGATGCTTTCATCATCGCAGACCTCAAGACCCTCGACGTGGGCAAGCTCGAGGTTGCCATCGCTGCTGAGCAGGGAGCTCACGCCGCGGCGGTATCCGCCCTTGCGCCGGTCGAGACCGTGGAGGCCTTCATCGACGAGTGCAAAGAGCGCGGACTCCGCTCGTATGTGGACATGATGAACGTGTCCGATCCGGCCGCTCTTGTGAGCGGGCTCTCTGTAAAGCCCGACGTCGTGCTCCTTCACAGGGGCATCGACGCCGAGCTCGGAGGGACCACTGTAACGGGATGGGGAGCCATCCCCGCGATAAAGCGCGCAGGCGGCGAGGGTATGCTCGTGGCCGTGGCCGGGGGCATCACCCCCGAGACCGCGCCCGACGCTCTCGCAGCTGGTGCCGACGTCCTCGTCATCGGACGGGCCATAACGGCCGCAGATGACGTCAACGATGCCGCGCAGGGATTCCTGCGCATTCTAGGAGTGTGAGATGAGATGACCGCAAAGAAGAAGACCGATGATCTTGATGAGGAGATACTCGAACGCCTCGAAGGAGGAGGAGGAGGAGGGGGAATCGTGACCAGCAACAGCGGACCCGGTGCTGGTGTGCTCGCTCTCGCGGGCCTGCTCCCGCTCCTTGCCATGGGGGCGGTGTTCGTGTTCCTGTTCTGCATCGCCCGGATCCCCGCTGGCCACGTGGGCGTGGCCTACAGCGTGTTCGGGGGAGTGCTGCCTGTCGAGTACGAGATGGGTTGGCACCTCAAGTGGCCCTGGATCGACATCACCCTCTACTCCATCCAGACCCAGGACTACACCATGTCCATCCTGCAGGGCGAGGGCAAGCGTACGGGCGACGACCGCATCACTGCCCTCACCTCCGAGGGGCTGAACGTGGACCTGGACCTCACCGTGCTGTACAAGATCGAGCCCGACAAGGCCGACGTGATCCACACCACCCTGGGCGCGACGTATGACGAGAAGGTCATCCGCACCAATATCCGCTCGACCATCCGCAAGGTCGCCGCCACTCACACCGCCAAGGAGATCTACTCCGATATGCGCAAGCAGGTGGAGCAGGAGATCAGTGACGATATCACGGCCATCCTTGCGCCCTACAACATCCTGGTGACGGACCTGCTGCTGCGCAACGTGGAGCTCCCGCCCCAGCTCAAGTCCTCCATCGAGGAGAAGCAGGTCGCTGAGCAGCGTGCGCTGAGGATGGAGTACGTGCTGAACGAGGAGACCAAGAAGGCCAAGCAGCGGATGATCGAGGCAGAAGGTATCGCCAACGCCACGGTGATCAAGGCCGCCGGTGAGGCACTGGCCATCCAGCGCATCCAGGAGCAGTTCGGTACCACGGACCCGAAGTCGGTGCTCGGGTACTACTACATCAAGACCCTGGACCGCACCGACCTCCAGACGGTCATCGTGCCCACGGACTCGGGCGTACCGATCTTCCTGCCGGCCGGGGCCGTAGGGAAGGGTGCGGCCTGAGCGTCGTAGATCCCCTGTGGTAACGATGATGAGACGCGCTCTGGCCGTCCTTGCGGTCCTCGCTCTCTTAGCGGGGTGCACCGGTCCCGGTAGCGGGGGCGCTGCCACCCCTCCTGCCACCGGCCCCCCCCAGCAGCTCCTGCCCGACGGGACGATTTGCTCCTCGTCCTCGGAGTGTGCCGGGGGCAACTGCCGTTACGGCGTTTGCTGCCTGGCCGGCGAGCGCTGCTGCACCACGGGCGAGCACTGCCCGCCCTCCCAGGAGTGCGGTACCGGGTCCTACTGTGTCCCGGGAAGTGCCATGGCTGACATCCCCATCGGACCCACCGACATACCAGCAGATCCCGGTGCGCTGAAGGTCCAGGAGGGTGATGAGGTGATGGTGGACTACGTGGGCTGGACCACCGACGACCGAGTGGTGTTCGACGCGTCCATCGAGGAGGAAGCGCGGAAATCCGGGCTCCCGCCCAGGGACCGGTACGAGCCGCTCGCAGTCAAGGTCGGCGCGGGCCAGGTGATCCAGGGATTCGATCGCGGGCTCGTGGGGATGGCCAAGGACGAGACTAAGAAGATCATCATCCCGCCCGAGGAGGGATACGGGCCCAAGGATCCTGGCCTGTTCAGGCCCATCCCGGTCGACTCACTGCGCGCCCAGGGCTTCGAGCCCGAGGAGGGGGGCCAGCTCATCACTGCGGGCGGTGCGTTCCCCATCCTCAACGTCAGTAACGGCATGGCGTGGGTGGACATGAACCACATGCTCGCCGGTCGCGAGATCGCGTTCAGGGTGACGATCAGGACCATCGACAGGACATGATCGTGCGCCCACCCCACCCAAAGGTTTAACTAGCGAGAGAGTCCGAGCCCCGCCTATGCTCGTGTACGCATCATACATCGCCCTTGGACTGACCGCTGGTGTGCTCAGCGGCCTCCTGGGGGTCGGGGGAGGTATCCTTCTCGTCCCCGTCATGGTGTACGCGTTCGGCCTCTCCCAGCACGAAGCCCAGGGCACGACCCTCGCTCTGATGGTGCCCCCGATCGGGCTTCTGGGCGCCTACAAGTACTACATCGAGGATAACGTGGATGTAACCATGGCAGCCTTCATCTGCATCGGGTTCTTCTTCGGCGGGTACCTCGGTGCTGTTTTCGCAAACGACATCGAGCCCGCCATGCTCAGGCGCGTGTTCGGTGTGGCGCTGATGGTGACCTCGCTGAAGATGGTCTTCAGCTGACCGAGGGGCCGCTGTATCCAAACCCCATATAAAGCTATACGTGCACAAGGTAGTTCGCCATGAGCGGAGGGCTGGAGCAGTTCCATATCTGGTTCGCTGTGTGCCTTGCCAGTTTTACCGCCTACTCCTACATCCGCGTGGTCGAGAGCTGGGGGAAGGTCAGCCCCCAGAAGCGCATCATGGAGCCCTCCACTGCCTTCGCCGGTCTCCTGGGATATATCAACATGATCGCCAACGATCTCATGTACGGTGATTTCGGTCTCGGCGCCATGATCGGCCTGATCGCGGCTTGCCTGGGCATCATCCTCATCGTCATGGCCGTGTTCCATGTCCCGCCGAAGCGCGGTGATGTCGGTCCGGAGCACAAGAAGATCAGCTTCCCCACTTCGGGGGTCTACGCGTACCTGCGTCATCCGCTATACGACGGTCTCGTCCTTTCCTTTATCGGGTTCCCCTTGGCCGCGGGTGCAGTGTACTCTCTCTTCGCCGCTGTGCTGTGGGCCCTGTTCGTGGTATTCTGGGGCATGCTTGAGGCCCAGATGCTCGCCGATGAGCACGGCTCCAAGTTCATCGATTACCAGGCACGCACGTTCTTCTAGGACGCGATCACTGTCGACATTATTCAGTGATCGTTCTTGACATCCACCCCCAATAAGTAGTAGGTCATTCATCATTATATATGCCATGGAGGTGGCGTGCCAGTATTCCACATTTTACTGAAATATTAATAAGAATTTAATACTATTTTAGTACTAGATTTGGGGTCGCCTGTTTATTGTATGCATGTTCGCCCACCTTCACCGGTACGCGATCCGTCCCATGGTTGAAAACGCATGGGATTTCTCGAACACGTTCAATATTACTAAGGATTCATCCCTTCCCTCTCGGAAGGGGACTTCCCGCCGAAATAAAAAAGAGTTAAAACCTTGTCGGCTGTCCCCGTTCAGGATCGTCATGCTCTCTGACAAGGAGATCAAGAAACAGTACAGACCGAAGTTCTGGGCCGAGCCCGAGAAATTCTACGCCAGCGAGGCCCTGCGCGAGGAGGGCTATTCCCGCGGCATCTGTACCAAGTGCGGCAAGCCCTTCTGGGCCACGGACGCTGACCGGCCGGTATGCGGTGATCCCGCCTGCAGTCCCGGGGAGAGCTTCGCATTCATCGGGAACACTCCTGCGGGCCGCTCCATGGACTACATCGAGATCTGGACGCGCTTTGCCAAGATGTTCGAGGGCTTTGGCTACACGCCCATCGCCCGCTATCCCGCTGTGGCCCGATGGAACCCCACCATGGAGTACACCAACGCCTCCATCGCCGCATTCCAGCCCTTCGTCATCGCCGGGGAGATGGACCCCCCGGCCAATCCCCTGGTCATCCCCCAGTTCTGCCTCCGCTTCTCCGACATCGACAACGTGGGCATCACCATGTCCCACAACACCGGGTTCGTGATGATCGGCCAGCACATGTTCGTCCCGCCCGAACAGTGGGACCAGAACGCCGTGTTCCGCCACATCCAGACCTGGCTCAAGGACGGGCTCAAGCTCCCCAACGAAGAGGTCGTGTTCGCCGAGGACGCCTGGGCGGGCGGCGGTAACTTCGGTTGCTGCATGGAGTTCTTCTCTCGCGGCTGCGAGCTTGGGAACCAGGTGTACATGCTCAACGAGCAGACGCCTGCCGGTGTCCGCGAGCTCAAGCTAAAGGTGTTGGACATGGGCATGGGCATGGAGCGCAACGCTTGGTTCTCCCAGGGCTGCAACACCATGTACGACGCCCAGTTCCCATCGGTCATGAAGAAGCTCCTGAAGCGGACCGGTGTGGAGTACGACGACGGCCTGCTGCGTCGGTACGTGCCGTATGCTGGCCTGCTGAACCTGGACGAGGTGGACGACATCCAAGCCGCCTGGCGCACCGTGGCCGAGAAGGTCGGCTCCGACGTCGATGAGCTGCGCAACAATATCATCCCGCTCTCGGGTGTGTACTCCATCGCCGAGCATACACGCTCGCTACTGGTCACGCTCAGCGACGGGGCGCTGCCATCCAACGTGGGCGGCGGTTACAACCTGCGTATTCTCGCTCGACGGGCGTTGGGATTCATCATCCAGCAGGGCTGGGACCTGCACCTCTCCGAGGTGTGCGCCTGGCACGCCGACTACCTCAAGCCCATCTTCCCCGAGCTTTCCGAGAACCTCGATGAGGTGGAGAAGATACTCGAAGTGGAGCGGACAAAGTACGAGGCGATGCGTCGCAAGACCACATCGCAGGTCGCCCGCATCGTCAAGGAGGATGTCACCACCGAGCGGCTGCTGGAGCTGTACGACTCCAACGGTATCCCGCCCGACCTGGTGGCCGCAGAAGCCAAGAAGCTGGACAGGACCATCGTTGTTCCCGAGGACTTCTACACTCGTGTGGCCGAGCTCCACGAGACCCGCGAGCAGGTCCACGCCACCAAGAAGGAGGAGGTCCCGGGTCTGGACGGTCTTCCCGACACGCGTGCCGACTACTTCGGCGACTGGAAGGAGCTGGACTTCACTGCAAAGGTGCTGCGTGTCAAGGACGCCTTCGTCGTCCTGGACACAACCCGGTTCTATCCTACCTCGGGCGGACAGATACACGACATCGGCACCATCGGCGGTGAAGAGGTCGTCGGCGTGCAGAAGCAGGGCGGTCTCATCGTCCACGTCATGAAGGCCTCGCCGTCCTTCTCGGAGGGCGACTCCGTCGAAGGCCACGTGGACGAGGCGAGGCGTCGACAGCTGGCGCAGCACCACACCGCGGCCCACATCATCAACGCTGCCGCACGCCGTGTTCTCGGGCGACATATCAACCAGGCCGGTGCCAAGAAGACCCTGGAGCGCGCTCATCTGGACGTCACCCACTTCCAGGCCATCACAGACGAAGAGCTCGTGCGCATCGAGGAGGAGGCCAACAGCATCGTGGGCGAGGATATCGTCGTCAAGAAAGGCTTCTACGCCCGCGACCAGGCAGAGAAGAAGTACGGCATGGCCATCTACCAGGGCGGTGCGGTACCCGGTAAGAGCGTGCGTGTCGTCGAGGTGCCCAGTGTGGATATCGAGGCCTGTGGCGGGACACACCTCAACTCCACCAGCGAAGTGGGCCCCATCCACATCCTCAAGACCAAGAAGATCCAGGACGGGGTCGTGCGCATCCTGTTCACCGCTGGCGGTGCCGCCAGTCACACGGCCTCTCAGGAGGAGACAATGCTGGCCGAGACCGCAGAGATACTTGACGTCGATGGCGACCAGGTACCGGCTCGCGCGGACGAACTGTTCCGCAAGTGGAAGAAGGTACGCAAATCCATGAAGAAGCGCAGGCCAGTGGCAGAGGAGCAGTTCATGCTCACCGCAGATGACCGCTTCGACGGTGACGCTCTGGCACGGACTGCCGAGATCTTCCGGGTCCAGCCCGAGTACGTGGTCAAGACCGCCAAGCGGTTCCTCGATGAGCTGACGTCCATGCGCGACAAGGTCGAGATAGCTCCTCCGGACGAAGAAGAGTGAGCTGACCATGACAAGCGACGTCGCCATCGAGACGAAGGAGCTCACCAAGCGATACGGCACGCTCACGGCCCTTGACGGGCTCTCGCTCTCGGTGAAGGAGGGCGAAGTGTACGGGATCCTCGGCCCCAACGGTGCGGGGAAGTCGACACTCATCCGCATAACCTGTGGCCTGCTCAATCCCTCAGGTGGGACGGTGCTCGTGCGGGGCATCGACGTACGCGAGCGTCCCGAGGAAGTGAAGGCCCTCATCGGCTACCTCCCGGAAGAGACATCGCTCTACGAGCACATGACCGTTCTCGAGTATCTAACGTTCTTTGCTGACCTCTACGGCCTGGGACGGGAGGAGGGAGGCAAGCGGGCCCACAAGCTCGTCGAGCGTCTTGACCTGGGCGACAAGCGAACGGAGCGCATCGGCACCCTGTCCAAGGGGCTCAAGCGCCGAGTCGCCATAGCCCGTGCACTGATCCACGACCCGTCCATCCTCATACTGGACGAACCCACCAGCGGTCTCGATCCTGTGGCGTCCCTCGATATCAGGGAGCTCATCGCATCCCTTGCCACAGAGGAGGGGAAGACCGTGCTCCTGTCGACCCACCTTGTATGGATGGCGGAACAGCTGTGCCATCGCATCGGGATCCTCAGCAAGGGCAAACTACTTCTCTCCGGGACCACTGACGAGGTATGCGGCAGGCTCGATGCCCGCCAGACCTCCGTGGAGGTCGTCGTGGAGTCCCATCCCGGTACAAAGATGCCCCATGCCACCGACGCCAAGGTCGAGCGAAAGGGCAGGGTGTGCGTCCTCACCTTCCCTGGCGTGGAGCTCGCGGTCAAGGCCCTTGAGAAGCTTCGGCTCTCACATCCGGTGGTCTCGATCACCACGGCCCAGCGCTCTCTGGAGGACGTGTTCCTCGAACGCTTCTCGCGGAGCGAGGAGGGCCGGGACTGACCATGCACCGGACCATCGTGCTCGCTTGGCGATGGCTGCGCGAGCTGGTGCTCCGTCCGTCGTTCGCTTTCATGTTCACGTTCATGGTGGCCGCGGTCATCATCGTGCTCGCTTTCCTCGGCCCGTTCTCCCCCTTCCTGGACGCGAGAGTCTACTCCAAGGCTACCGACGTTTCGCTATCGATCGTGCTGGTGGGAGATGAGGCTGCGCTCCGCGACTCCCTCCTTGCCCGCGCCTTGAGCACTCGCAAGGAAGTGCGGTCCGTGAGCTATGCAACCACCCTGGACGAGGCCTTGGCGTCCCCCGACCGGATGGACGCCATCGTGGTCATCCCACCGGGCGTGGGAGGGACCATCCGCCTCCTGGTCGCCCAGGAGGGATTGCGTGGACCGCTCGCCGTGTCCATGGTGCAGACGGTACTGGCCGAGAGCGATCCCCCGCAACGCCGACGGGCCCTGGCCGAGGAGCGGAAGCTGGTTGTTGGGAGCCTCCAGGTGGCGGACGACTACGGTTCGTGGGATGATCCGCCGCTCCTGATCGACGCCGTGCAGCTCTTCCTCGTCCCTTTCCTCGTGCTCTTCCCCGCCTTTGCTGTCGCTATGTTCACCACGAACCTCGTTCGCGAGGAGTTCACGACACGGACCATGGACTCCCTTCTCATGGCCTGCCCACGACCACGCATCCTGGCCGGTGGTCTGGCGGCACCTACGGTGCTCCTCACTGCGGTCGCATCGGGGACTGTCCTCCTTCTGAGCAGACGTTTGTTCCCCGTGCTCGGCGTGGCCCCGCTCGTGGCCATCTCCGGTGTCACCTCGCTCTTTCTGTGCGGTGTCGGTGCCGCTGCTGCGGTGCGCACACGGGGCGCCGAGACCTCCCAGTCTGCCGTATGGGTGGCCACCGCCCTGGTCGGTGCGACGGTGATGCTCCCCCGCCCGCTCTCCCCGCCGAGGCTGGCGGTCGCGCTGGGTACTGGGCCCGTGCCCTTCTGGGAGGTAGGGACGTGCATCGTCGGCCTCATCATGGTCGCGACGCTCGCCTGGGGTATGTTCGAGCGGTCGTTCGCAGGATTGGCGGAAGGATAGTCCGATCCCGTATCAAGGATGCGGACCTGTCCTTGCGGCCGAGCGGGGCGTCTGTGCCAGGCGCTGTGAACGTCGGTGGAGAGAAAGGTACTCCCCCAAAAGCTCGCTCACGACATCCCGGGAACCCAGACCAATGGCGAGCCCCATTCCCAGGGAGAGGCCAAGGCCTAGGGAGCACAGGGCGACGATGAGCGGTAGTGCGAGCACTAAAGTGACGATGCTCCGCTCGACACCCATGACCAGCAGCGGCAGTGCCAGGACCACGGCGACGTACACGATCAGGATATTGGTCAGCACACCGACTATCTTCGCCTGGGGCAGTTCGATGGTGCCCAGCCGACGCGCCACGTACTCGCCGACGACAACGCCGAGGAGCACGATGAGGGCGGATTGGACGATACGTGGTGAGTACTCGACCAGGACCATGCGCATCAGCGCGTCGACCGTCGGCACCCCGAAAGTGCCCACGGCCACGGTGATGAAGATCAGGTAGACGTACCAGCGGATGGCGATGGACACGATCTCGGCGAGCCCGAGGCCCTGGAACTCCACCCTGACATCTGCTCGTTCGAGCATGTGCTCCAGCTGGATGAGCCGGAAGATCCGCACCGCAACAGCAGAGATCGCCCGCCCGAGCACGTACCCCGCAGCGACCACGAGGGCCGCTACGAAGAACCGGGGCACGAAGAAGTGGGCCTTTCCATAGGCCTGGGTAACGCTCTCCTGGAAGATGTCACCCACAACACCGGTGGTGTTCAGCACCCCTGCCATCGCCGTGTGGGGGTTGTGCATCATTTAAATATCGTTCGCGTATCAATGTAAAGCGATGGAGTGGCTGGAACGGGGCACGCTCGAGGGCCTGGCATTGGCAGCCTTGGTGCTCGTTATCACCTTCCATGGCTACTTCGTGTTCTTCTGGGGGACCGTGGGTCTGGTGAACGTCGTCGTTTTCGTCGTGGTGGCGGGATTGCTGGCCCAGGAGCTCGTCCCCTGGATCGAGGAGGATGACTGAGATGCTCCGCACCGAACTCGAGAGCTCGCTCGCCCACTACTTGGCCGCGGACGGCTGGCAGGCCCGTGAGGCCGTGCCCTTTGGCGTCCCGTCGGTGCTGCGTCTCCTGGCCGCCCAGCGTAAGGGGAAGATGGCGCTGTTCCACTCACTGGAGGCGGGGAAGCAGAAGAAGCTCAAGCTCGACGCCGATCAGCTCGCCGACCTCAAGGGCTGGTCCGAGCGCAACGACCTCAGAACGTACATCGCTGTGCTCTTCGGGGACCGCTGGGTCATCAAGAACGTTGGCAGACTCCGCTCCACCTGGATCGAGCGCCTGAGTATAAGCGACGACGGCCTCTGACACCCTGCTGAGAGGGAGGGTTTTTAATATTTCCCGGCCATCATCGTCCCATGCGGTCGCTGGGTGCCCTGTTGCTCGTCTTCCTTCTCCTCGCCATGGTGGAGGCCGCCGAGCCCGTTGTGAAGTACAGCGGGGCTTCCTTCGATGACAGCCTTTATACGGGAGAGACGAGCGTGATGCAGGTAAAGGTCACCTCCACTTACGACACCGGTAACGCGCCCAATGTTAACGTCATCCTGGACGCCGCCGAGTCCGGTGGCAAGCTCAAGCTCTACCGCATCACGTCGCGCGCTTTCACCAAGCGCACCATCCCCTGCTCGGACGCCGCGTACAACCGTCACGAGAACATGAACGTTGCGCTCACAAAGGGCGTCAACATGTTCCTCTACGCCATCCAGCCATGCGAGAACGTGTTGCCGGGCACCTATGCCCTGGAGTTCAAGGTGGACGGTACAGCCGTCGTGGAAGAGATAACGGCCAAGGTGCAGTCCCCTATACGGATCTCGGTATCGGCCGGCACCGTCAGGTTGGGCGCTGCTAAGACAATGACCGTCACTATCATCAATCGCGGGAACGAGCTTCTGGAGAACGTAGCGATCGAGTTCGCAAGCCCGTTGCCCGGTAAGATCACCATCAAACCCACACGTATCCGGCTGGACGAGAACC